>JAEEGG010001742.1_pt1 | contig 57761 bp, 43 predicted proteins | sample 9134161 | NCBI WGS metagenome assembly JAEEGG01 (sample SAMN16246543, study PRJNA631951) | gut metagenome | biome: gut microbiome; feature: rumen; material: CR-attached | host: Bos | place: Iran: Karaj | collected 2018-10
ATCTCATAACGGATCTCATAGGTTGCATCCTTGCTCGTTAAATCCCTAAAGAAATCTTGAAGTGAAAACATCATGATCATTACGAGAAAAAACGTCAATGACTGCATGATCCTTACTCTCTTACGTCTTACCTTTAATTTGCTTTCTTCCATGATAATTTCCTCCATGTCACTATCTAAAACAATGTCTGTTTCCTGTTCAAATCTTAAAGTAATAGTTTAATTATTTTAATTATTCCCCTGCCGGCAAGTTTAATATATCATACCAATATAAGTTTGTCAATAACTATTTAAAGTTTTACTTTAATTATTTTATGTTTTGTAAAATGGCAGGTTTTACCCATGGTTTCTATTGCATTTTCACATAAAACGTAGTAAAGTATTATCCACGCGACAAAAATCGCGTCTGCTGCAGTAATTACATAAGGTGCGTACCAGGAACTTGGCAAGATATGAAGTGAGGCAAACGAACAACAGTATAACTACCAGGGGGAAGTAACAATGATTACGATGGAAAACGTCAGTAAGTCGTACAAGGTTGCAAAGCGAAACGCAGGCTTTGGTGAGGCAGTAAAATCCCTGTTTCACCGGGAGTATGAGACCATTCATGCCCTGAAAAACGTAAACTTCACCATCCAGGATGGTGAGATGGTGGGGTACATCGGCCCGAACGGCGCCGGAAAAAGCTCCACGATCAAGATTCTAAGCGGTATCTTAACACCCGACGGCGGAACGGTTCTAGTTGACGGCCGCGTTCCCTATAAGGATCGCATTCGTCACGTAGGGCAGATCGGCGTGGTCTTCGGCCAAAGGTCGCAGCTGTGGTGGGACGTACCGGTCATTGATTCTTTTGAACTTCTGAAGGATATTTATTCCATTTCTCCACAAAGCTACAAACAAAATCTGGAAGAACTGACGGAGCTGTTAGACTTAGGGGAATTACTTCGCTCTCCGACAAGGCAGCTCTCCCTCGGCCAAAGAATGCGGTGCGAGCTCGCGGCATCCCTGCTGCATGATCCCAGGATTTTGTTTCTCGATGAACCTACCATCGGACTCGACGCAGTCTCAAAGCTCGCCGTGCGGGATTTTATTCGAAAGAGAAACCAGCTGCATGGAACGACGGTACTCCTGACGACCCACGACATGCAGGACATTGAAGCACTATCCGACCGCATCATCCTGATCGGCAAGGGTGAAATCCTGATGGACGGCACGCTCGATGACATTAAAAAGGGGAATGAGACCATCGACGAGACCGTGGCGGAGCTGTATCGCTCCTTCGACGTATAGGGGGTGATCGGATGAAAAGCTCCTTAGCTTTACGAAAATATCAGTCCTTCTTTCGACTGCGGTTCCTTCAGGGCCTGCAGTACAGGGCTGCTGCCGCAGCCGGGATCACGACCCAGTTTGCCTGGGGCTTCCTTCTCATCATCGCCTTCTCGGCATTTTATGAAGCGGACCCTGCGGCCTTCCCCATGAGCTTTCAGGACACCGTATCCTATGTCTGGCTGCAGCAGGCGTTTCTTGCCCTGTTCAACACGTGGATGCTGGAAAACGAAATATTCGACACCATTGCTAATGGCAACATCGCCTATGAGCTGTGCCGCCCGATCCGAATCTACAACATGTGGATCGCAAGGAGCCTCGCCAACCGCTTTTCCCGCGCGGTGCTTCGGTGCTCTCCCATCCTAATCGTGGCGTTCCTCATTCCAAAGCCCTACCGATTGGCGCTGCCGCCAGACCTTAGAACCTTCCTGCTGTTTTTACTCTCCCTGGTTCTCGGAACCGCCGTGGCTACGGCCTTTTGCATGATCGTGTATGGTCTGACCTTTTTTACGATCTCGCCGCAGGGCGTCAGGGTCCTGTTTGCCTCCCTGGTGGATTTTCTCGCAGGCGGCATCATCCCGATCCCCTTTATGCCTGACAAGGTTCGGGCGGTGCTGGAGCTTCTACCCTTCGCCTCCATGCAAAATGCCCCGCTTCGAATCTATAGCGGCAGCATGCCTGCGGAAGAGATCAAGGTCACTCTGGGACTTCAATGTTTCTGGCTGATCGCGCTGGTGCTGATCGGCGCCGGTTTATGCCGCCTGGCCGAGCATAAGGCCTGCATTCAAGGGGGGTGAAATAGCATATGAAAGATCAATTTTATAATCCATTCAATTCCCCTAATGACGGATGCCCTTCTGCCGTAACGCAAAAGGAACCTTCCGTAACAATGCATGACGCACGGACAACCGTCAGCAATCAATCGCAGGGACCAACCAAAAAAGTAAGCGCACTGAAGCTATGGCTGCATTATGTCAGCATCAACGTCCGAAGCGCCATGCAGTATAAGGTTTCCTTCTTCCTTATGGTGCTCGGTCAGTTCTTTGTCTCCTTTAGCGTTTTCTTAGGCTTGTACTTTATGTTCCAACGCTTCCACAGCGTAAAGGGATACACCTATAACGAGGTTCTGCTCTGCTTTGCCATCTTCCTCATGGAGTTCTCCATCGCGGAGATGAGTGCGCGCGGCTTCGATTCCTTCTCCTCCATGGTGCGGACGGGAAGCTTTGACCAGGTTCTGGTGCGCCCGAGAAATGAAGTTTTGCAGGTCCTCGGAAGCAAATTTGAGCTGACCAGGATCGGTCGGATGCTCCAGGCTCTCCTCATGTTTGTCTATGCGATCCCGCGCTGCGGCGTAGACTGGAGCTTTTCCAAAATCCTGACGCTCCTTTTTATGCTGATCGGCGGAACGGCACTCTTTTCCGGAATCTTTATGATCTATGCCGCCTTCTGCTTCTTTACGCTGGAGGGCCTGGAGTTCATGAATGTTTTCACGGACGGCGCCCGGGAGCACGGAAAATACCCCATCGACGTCTACGGGAAAAAGATGCTGTTCTTTGGAACCTTTCTCGTCCCCTATGCGCTCGTACAGTACTACCCGCTAAGCTACATCATTGGAAAAAACGATAATCCTCTGTTGACGTTCCTTCCGCTCCTCGCAATCCTGTTCCTGATCCCAAGCTACCTCTTCTGGCGCTTTGGGGTGCGACATTATTGCTCCAGCGGATCCTGATTTTTTGGTCAAAAAATGACATGTGCTAAGCAATATGCGTCATTGCATCTTCCCGGCGGGTATGCTACAATGCAATCGCTGTCGGCCAAACATGAAAGCTTTCTTGAACCCAAAACTTACAAAAAGCTTTCATTTATGATCATAAGTGATCGGTACTCAAAAGATACGAGGAATCCTGTATGAGTTTAAGCATTATTCTGCAGCAGATGGGCGTGATTTGCATTCTCGTCGCCATCGGCATTTATCTGCAAAAAAAGAAGGTTATCGACAATTTAACTTCCCAAAAGCTCTCGGCCATCGTGGTGGACGTGTGCAATCCCGCCCTGATCATGGCCTCGATCCTGTCGGGAGGCCTGACGGCTACCCATGAAGACCTGCTTACGGCCATCGCCCTTGGCGCCGCATTTTATGCGCTGCTCATTGTGCTTGGCTTTATCATTCCGCGGCTTCTTCGCGCCGAGCCTGACAAACGCCGCTTTTATCACCTGATGACCGTGTATACCAACACGGGCTTTCTTGGCATTCCCGTGGCAAAGGCCATTTTGCCCGCAAACGCGATCCTTTATGTCATCGTGATCAACGTCTTTTATAGCCTGCTGTTCTATACCCACGGCGTTACTGTGCTGGGACACGGGAAAAGCAACATCACTGATCCTATCGTTTCAGGTTCTGCTGCCTCTAGTGCTTCCATGCCTAACACGGCTACACCCAGTCATGCTTCGTCCCTTTTTGGCCTTGGCCATGCCTTATTGAGAATTCTCAGCCCGGGCACTGTCATGGCGATCTTAAGTCTCGTTGTCTTTTGGTACAACGTAACCCTTCCGCCCATCCTTGCAAACACGATCGAATATATCGGCAATTCCACGGTATTCCTTTCCATGACGCTCCTTGGCGTTGCAATTGCCAGATCCAACCTGGTATCCGCGGTCAAGGATCTACGCATCTGGGGCTATGTCTTCCTTCGCATGCTCCTCGTACCCGTTGGCATTGTCTTTGCGATGCGCGCCCTCGGTTTTGACCCGGTTGCAACTCTCGCGATGTGCCTCATGGCGTCCGTGCCCGTCGGGAACCTTCCCATGATTCAGGCCCAAAAAATAGGAGAAGATCCTACGATCCTCTCCTCTGGCGTTGCCGTAACCACGGTTGTCTCCATCGCTACCATCACGATCCTGACTTCCGTCTTCTCCGGCTGGCTTCTCGCCTAAATACCGTGTTCTGACATGAAACATGCCAAAACCCAACTGATTGGCTGAAATAATTGCTTCCTGACATTACTGGGGCAGGCCAAAAATTAGTACATAAATTAGAAACGTTAAGAAATCTACCAATAGAAAGACTCCAAAAGCGATGCCAGCAATTTTCAGGCCCTTTTGGGTCTTTTTCTTATTCTCCTGTGTCAAAACATGCTTCTTTAGGTCGCTGTAAAACTCTGATCTTACGATTTGCTCCTGCGGCGCCGCCTGTTCTGGAACCTTGTCCTTCACCAGCTCGTCCAAAGACACTTCGAACAGATCGCTGATTGCAACAAGCTTTTCCATGTCAGGCGTGGACTCGCCCACTTCCCACTTGGAGACCGTCTGCCTTGATACATTGAGTCGATTTGCAAGTTCTTCTTGAGAGTATCCTCTCTTTTTTCTAAGCTCATACAATTTATTGTTGAATTCCATCCTCGCCCCGCCTTTCTATGCCATGCTTTTTTCGCGTTTTCTTCCGCATCCAAAACAGCATCACGGTCAAAACCGTCCCCAAAACAACTGTCGTAATCACGCTCGACTCAATTCCGTAAGCACCGCCGTTTAATAAAGTCCCTTCTTTCACCTTAAAAAGCAAAAGACCAAAAACCGCGCCGTCTCCTCCGCTTACCGCAAGTCCCAAAATCCCGCCAAGTACGTAGTTCCAGGCAAAATGCAGTCCACAGGAGATCCAAAGATTCCCCCTCCGTAAAACCAGCAGGGAAAACAGGATGGCAACTAGGTACAGGTTTAGGATTGCAACCACAATATATTTCGCTTCCATTCCCATGATGGAAGACAGATGTGGAAATGCAAAGGCCGTGGAACTGATCAGCACCGCCAGCCAAGCTGGCACTTTTTCTCTCAGTGCTCCCATGAGAAACCCTCTGCACATAACCTCTTCCGCAGCAGATTGAATCATGTAACCTACCAGCAAGAGAAGCAGCATGGGAAGCCGTACGTCCGAGCCCAGTCCCTCAAAAGTCATGGCTCCCGTCATCAGGCAAAGGCCTAGGATCACTGCCAGAAGAGCTACGGCGATAAAAGAACCCGTCAGATAATCGAGGGGGCGACTCCCCAAAACCTCTTTTACAGATCTCTTTTCAACGATTTTACAGTAAAGAATCGTTACAAGAATAAAAATAGCAAAACCAAATAAGGAAAACAAATTCATTACAAACTGGGACAAAAGGGATGCTTCCCCGCCAGGCACGTCACCATGCAGGGGATCATAACCCATGGCGCTCAGCAGTCCTATAATGACCGCTTCTCCCAAAACTGCTGACATGAAATAAATGAGAAGAAAAGCCAAAATCTTCTTTATTATATACTCAAGCTTTGACATTTCCTTCCGATTGTTAAAGGGTAAGAGGTTCAAAATAATCGTTTTCATCAATCATTCCTCCTGAAATGTTTTTGTTGAATCCATCGTATTATTTTTCCTCAAAAACCTCCACCAAGTAAGCCTTGCAATCTGACAACGCCCCTTAACAATCCTGTTAAAACCCGTTGCAACGCCCTATTTTCGGCACTTTTTCCTATTTCCATAAGAAAAACATGAGTATGCTGATGACAAGCGCGATCACGGCGACGGCCAGGACCAGCAAAATCTTCTGATAGGGCCGCTTTGCCTCCTCCTTCATCTGCTCAATCTCATCTAAGCGTTTTCCCTCCATAAACGCCACAATCTCACGATAGGTCTGAATGTTTAGTTCCTTCTTCTTTTTCTCAACATAAAATGCGAACGCGATCGAAACGCTTGCGAGGCACAGCCAGATTCCAAGGCCCCAAAACCGTAACAGCTTTGCCAGCGGAACCGGCGTGATGATCGTAAGAAAAAACAAAACCGAATAAATCCAGCCCAATTTATTAAATTCTCTTTGATCGTCCTGATTCACCATCTCCTTGATCACCTCCACGTCACCCTTTAGCAGGGTATCCACGGAAACGCCAAAGACCTCGCTCATGCGAAGCAGACTGTTAATGTCAGGATAATTTTTTCCCGTCTCCCAATTTGAAATCGTCTGCCTGGAGACAAAAATCTTTTCCGCCAGCGCGTCCTGCGACAGTCCCGCTTCCGTTCTGTACTTTTTCATCTGATTGCTCAGTTCCATGATTTTGTTCCCCTCTAATTTCATAATTCTCGACTGCGTGCCCTTCGGCACGTCCCTCGCATCCGCTTCGGGATCTGAGAATTATTTCATAATTCCAAGGCTGCGTGCCCTTCGGCACGTCCCTCGCTTTCGCTTCGGGATCTGAGAATTATTTCATAATTCTCAGACAATCATATCACAATGAGGGGGGGATGGAAAGTGGTTCTAGTTTTCCAATACATAGGTTTCCTTAATAAATTTCGAAACCTTCGTCTTAAGACTCTCCATGCTTGCGATGCTTGCCTGCATTCCCTCCTGGTCCTGCGCCATCTTGGCATTTAGGTAAGCATAATAATGACCCATATACTGAAAGGAAACATCCTCCGAAGTCGTCATTGCCTCGATGCCCGCCTCATCATATCGGCTTCCGGGATGAAACGTATCATGGAATGTGGCATCAAAGACGGCCTTTTCTTCTGCCTGCGTCTTTCCACCCTTAACGATTCTTAAAAATCTTCCACCATCAGTATAAAGGATCCCCGTCTTTGCATTTGGAATCAGACATGCGATTCCCATGGCAATCGGAACAAAGGTCATCATGGCTTTCCATATGCTGACGCCAAAGAATAATGAAATACTACAAAGAAGTCCCAAGATTAAGGAAGCGATGGGGCCTGCCAGCAAAACCCTTGCAAACTTCTGAAGATTGTCCTCCCTTTCCTCTCTGGGGAGTGTTCCGCCGATCCCGCACCATAGCATCAGATTCTTTTCCAGTCCAAACTTTACCTTGTCATCCTTTTCGTCCCGATACAGCTTAAAGGGTCCTACCACCAGAATTTCGAATTTCCAACCCTGCAAAAGACCTGCAACCACGTGGCCGCCCTCATGTACGACCCCACTTACGAAATAAGCAACCAGCCAACATACTAAAACCTCACCTAACATCTTCAAGATTTCCATCGTCTTTCTCCTTCACCTTGTATTTTTTTTGTATTTTTTTAAGGAGCCTTTTTTCCGCTCATCCCTAACCTTTCATGTTCGGATTTGCTCCCCCTTGCTTGCTTTCACCATATCCCCTTCCTGACCTTTTGTCTATCAAAGGTCTTTGACATTTGCCAAAAATGCCCAAAAATAAGGACGTCAAAGGTGTTTGACGTCCCATTTTACCCCTATTTTCTTATTTTTCTCCTGACAGTTCAATCATCACCAGCTCCGGCGGATTACAAAACCGGGGCACAATCGTGGACTCCCTCGCGAGGCCGCGGCTGACGATCATGGTCGTCCCGTTCTTTTCATAGCGTCCTCCGGCGAGCTTTGGAAAGAGACCCTGGTCCGGCGCGAACAAGCCATTGAGAATTCCCGGAATGCGCCACTGCCCTCCGTGCGCATGTCCTGCCAGCGCCAGGTCAAAGCCCTGCTTTACGTAAGCTTCAAACGCTTCCGGCCGATGCGACAAAAGAATGGCATACGCCCCTGGTGCCTTTTCGTTGGCTGCATTTTTCACGTCCGAAAGCTCCTTATTCCAGACCATGGACTCCACCATGGCCGCGTAAGGGTCGTCAATACCGCCGATCACAAGCTCCGTCCCGTTAATGTTTAGTACCTCACAGTCCCCCGACAGCCTTTGGATCTCATATTTTTCTATGATCGCCATGGAAGTCTGGTAATTCGCCTTCCCCGACCAGCACTCATGATTTCCCGTCACGTAATAAATGGGATATTTCCCTGAAATTCCGGCAAGGAAGGTCTCCGCTGGCTCCGATGGAAGGTGATCGTCAATAATGTCACCGCCAAGAAGGATCAAATCCGGCTTTTGTTCCTCAATCGCCTTAAGGAGTTTTTCTTGATTTTTCCCATATTTACAGGAGTGCAGGTCCGTTACTAAGGCAATGCGTACGGTTCCAACAATCCGCGCATCCGCCACCTTATAATTTCGCACCGTCAGACCGCAGTAATACCCCGGGAGTGAAATCAAAAACAATACCAAAATAATGATCCAAAATATCTTTCGATGCTTCTTTTTTTCTTTCAAGATTTTTTCTCCATTCCTGCGCCAAAGGCCCACTCAAATTCCGGCAGCATCTCATCCACCTCGACCCTGGCACCCGCTTTTTCCGTTAAGGTCTCCCCATCATCCTGCTCCAAATCATAGGGCTTTTCCAACCCCGCGTCGCGTAGCGCCAGCGTGATCGTGCGATGCACCGCTCCCTCCTCGATCAGCGCTCCGGCGCCAAGCTTTCGAAGCTGATCATTGAGCGACCCGTCATGCTCTGTCAGATAAAACCTGATTCCCCGCTCCTTAAGGCTTTTATGAAGCTGCATAAGGCGCTCCGTCGCCGTCATGTCAATGCTGCCAATGCCTCGTCCGTCCACGACAACCTGCCGCGTGTCCTCCTTTAGTCCTGCCTCGATCTGATTGCAAAACAGATCAATATTCGCAAAAAACAGATTTCCGCTAAAGCGATAGATCACCGTGTTCTTGATGGGCCGCGCCGCGGAGTTACGCTTTAGGGAATAAAAATTTCCATGGCCAGGAATCCTTCCGACAAAGGCCGTCGGCGGAACAACCGCGCGCATGGCCACCTCCCCAAAGGACAAAAGAACACCAATGATGACCCCGTTGAGCGTTCCAAAGAAAAGGACGCCAAGGAATGCCAGCAGGAAAACAAGAAACTCATTTTTCCCCGTCCTCCAGAGCTTTTTCGCCATGGGAATCTCAAGAATCCCAATGAGCGCCGTCATGACAATGCCCGTCAGGATCGGCACGGGCAGGAATTTTAGGATTGGCGTACCAAACAGGAGCACCAGCAGCATCGTCAAACCTGCAACGATCGAAGCCACCTGCGACCGAACGCCCAGGGAATCCGCAATGCCGCTTCTCGAAACGCTGCCGTTGACGGGACAAACGCCCACGAGCGCGCCACCGATATTCATAACACCATATGCCAAAAGCTCCCGATTGGTGTCTAGGGAATCCTGATATTTCCTCGCATAATTTCCGGAGGCAAGGAGCGTCTGCGCCATAATCACCGCAGCAATGCCCAAGGTCTCTAACAAAAGATCCGGAAAATACTCCCATGGGCCTTCGATTTCAAACAGCGCAAAGTGCGGAAAATTCCCCGTCACCCAAGGAAGTCCCGGCATTCCCGTGGCCAATCGCTCCCTTGCAAAATCTCCTGACTTGATCCAAAGAAAGCCTGGCAATACAAATCTCGGAAGCCCTGCATTTACCTCGCTCATCACCTTTACGCCTACGCGGTCCAGATGCAAAAACGCCTGCGCCAAGGCACCAAGCACCATCATCACAACCGTCATCGGTACCTTGGGAATCCACTTTTTACACAGCAAAATGATGATGACCGTTCCAAATCCCAGGACAAATGACAGCAGATGAAAGCTTCCCCTCTGCTCCAAAATATTATCCAGAAGTACAATCACTTCCCCCGTTCCCGGCTCGCCGCCAAAGAGCTTCGGGATCTGCATCATGATAATTGTCGCGCCGACACCAGAGATAAACCCACCCATCACAGGAATCGAAATATACCGGACAATCCGCCCTGCCTTGAAAAAATATAAAATAAAAAACCAGATCGCCACGAGCAGCGTCGTCACGGGAACCAGAACCCTTGCTTCAACCGATTGCACCGCGATCCCAAGCTCCGCCAGGATGCCTCCCACCATGGCAGCAGGCATCGCATCCACGCCGACGATAAACTGCTTCGAGCTCGTAAAAAGCGCAAACAATAAGATCGGAAGAACCGAACCATAGAGTCCATAGACCGGTGGCAGCCCCGCAATCTGCGCATACCCCATCGAGATCGGAATCGAAACAAGCTCGATCACAATGCCGCCAAAAATATCCTTCTTCCAATGAATCCCTCGCAGCCTTTCCTTCATGCACTTCCTCCGTAATTGTGTTTGGGATCACTTACGCAAATAAATCCTCCCCGGAAATCACGTTTTGAATGATTCCGGAATACTTATTCTGCTTATAACCATTTCCACAGACGAGCGTTACGTGTATTGCCTTTTTCGTCTCCGACTCTTTCTGAAATAATGACATCCTCTTGAGGATCTTATCATGTTCCTCTTGATCCAGCGCGTATTCCTCGTTCGTATATTTCATCTCGCAAAGGTTGATCACGCCATCTTTTCTGTCAATGATCAGGTCAACCTGCGCGCCGTTCTTATGCTCAGCGCTCTTCCAGGCAAACTCGTTAGATTCCATGCCGCTAATTCCCAGCGAAGCCTTGATCTGCCCGACATGATTCAGGCATACGATCTCAAAGGAATCCCCCCTCCAGGAATTGTATCCCGGAGAATTCAGGTACTCATTCCAAGAATTTAGTGCCTTACTTTCAATATACCGAATCGCAAATAGAGTAAACGGATCGATCAGTTGATAGAGCGCCTCGCTCCCATCCTTCACAAAATTCGTAAACTTACGGATAAAACCACATTCTTCCAGCTCACGCAGATTCTTTGTCAAAACGGAGCCTCCGCCGATCGCATCTACCTTCGATAAATCCGTCCTCGTAAGCCCTTCCTTCTTTCCAGCAAGCTCCCTTAATATCGCCATGTGCTTCTCCGGTTTGGCAAAAAGAGAGTGAAAAAGATTATGATATTCATTGTGTAGCTCACCATATTGCTTGAAACAAAGCTCATTTACATTCTGTGTTAAGCTAAGGCGTGAATCCAATAAATTCAGATAGTACGGAATTCCGCCAAATATCATGTAGCTCTCGATCATCTGACTTCTTGTCATGACAATGTCATTAAACGCAAACAATTCCTCGCATTCCGCCAAAGAAAAGGGCATGAGGCGAATCTGCTTCGTAACCCTGTTGTGAAATCCTTTTTTGCCAGTAAGCAGGTTGGATATGATCCAGGATGTCGCTGATCCGCAAACGATCAATACCAAATCCTCCTGAGAAGAAGCCCAACTGTTCCAGAAAAACTCCAACGCACTCTTAAAATCGGATCTCGCCGTATCCATCCAGGGAAGCTCATCCAAAAATACGACTCTCTTTTGGTTGATCGGTTCACGATATACCTTCTCACTTTCAAGAAGTCTGCGCAAACTGGCGAATGCCTCAAACCAATCCTTGGGCACTTCCTTATTAACGCTGCCATAGACGGACAGACTCTCACCAAATGCGCGAAGCTGCCCCTTCGTCTTCGCATCCGTCAGTCCCGTTGCATAAAAAGAAAACTGTTTATTAAAGAATTCCTTGATCAAATAGGTCTTTCCAACTCTTCTTCTGCCATAGACAACAACAAATTCCGGCCGTTTTGACATGAGTGCCTGAAGCAAAGCATCCTTTTCGCGTTTTCTTCCGATGATTTTCATGTTAAACCTCCAAATCTGCTCATAAATCGCCAAAACCATCTGTTTTTTGCAATCTTTGGCGATTTATAGCTTCTAAAAGTATTATAAATCGCCAAAACATATTTTTCAACCAGAAAATAAACTTCTCCATAGTATAAGAAAGTGTAGCCTGCATTATTTCATGTAAAAAAGCATGGCTACCTTCCTCTAGCCATGCCTTTTACTCTTAATGATTTTTAATTCTCCTTTAGATACAAATTCACACGCTGGTTGATCACGTCGATCACCGCATCCAGCTTCTTTTGCCCGTCAAAATAGGTTTTTGTTTCTTCATTTACAATTTCCCAGACATCTTGAAATCTCGGGTCTCGTACTTCTGCACATTTGAGAATTTCTTCAAAGCATTCCCTTTCCTTATTCGTGAATGGCGGATACTCGTAGGAAATATTATTCACGATCTGCTTCTGATAGCCGTAAGGACTGTTTTCGTCAGATAATTCCTGGAAACACTTTTCCAAAATCGCTTTTCTTGCGGGAATGCCACCATAAAGATTCATGTAGGAACCAAAATTTTGCAAATCATATTCCTGCATAAACTCAATAAAATCCCATGCGCCATCCTTATTCTTGCTACGCTTACAGATGCCAATCTCTCGTGAATTCACATCCAGATAAATGCCAAATTTCGGTGTTCCGTCTATCGTCGGAAAACCTATGATCTGTCCATTTCCATCAAAGCTTTGGAAAGGAATCTTTTGAATGCTACGGAGACAGTCCAGCGAACTTGTTTTCACCAGCTTTTCCTCCGCATTGTAATAAAAAAACGCTTCCCCAGGTCTATAGGTATGCGAATATTCCATCATCTCCCGAAACTCAGGACAATCAAAATTTGCCTGCTTCTTATCATAATCAACAAAGGCTCCCAGATTGTAATAACTGCTTAAGAAAAAGGCATGTCCGGCCCTGCAATCATCCACCAAAGGCATATCCGCATTAGCCTGATCATACGCGATCAAATCCTTCACGGACCAACCCAATTTCCCTGAAAATGATTTCCCATCCACGGCCAAAACCTCAATGCGATAGCTTTGAGGCAGTGCCGCAATGACGCCCTGATAGGTACAAAGCTCCATGGCCTTTTCTTCATACTGCTCGCGGCTTAGCTTTGCACTTCTGTTCAAATACGGACCGAGATCCTCAACATACTCTTTCTCTACAAGATCCGACAAATTCGGGGAAATGTACGAGAGCGAGATAAATTCCGACAAATTGATCAAGTCCGGGGAATCCTCTCCGAGGAGATCCATCATCATGCGGTTCGCGGGATCTTGATACTCCGTGCTGACGGTTGCGTCTGCGCCATATTCCACGACCTTGACCTTGTAACGATTTTGAGACCGGTTATATGCGGCAACCGCCTCATCAAGCTTTCGCTCCTTCTTTATGGTCACTAAAACTAAGGTTTCCTGAGGCGGCATGTCATCAGTTCGCGGCGCTAAAATCGCCAGCTCCATCGTCGTGGACACCGCGATCACCTTTTCTCCAAGCTTACCTACACAAGCAACGCCATTTCCCTGAATTCCAGGATTGGCCCACTGTACGATTGGAATACATTCTTTCTTCTCCTCTTGATACAAATAGACATAGTCGTTCGTATAGATGATCATGTCTCCTTCCTCTGCGGAGTTCTCTTCGATCCACCCTATGCCATTTACCCAGCCAGGCATCTCATCCGTAACATCCTCCAGACACTTCTTTTGGAAGTTCACCTTCTTGATGCCGCTCCCATTCATAGAAGTATAGGACAGCCTAAGCTCGCCATTTTTTGTTCGTACAAGATTTCCGGCAAAGGTATCCTGATCCAAAGAAATCTGCTCTTGTAGCTCTCCATCTGGCGAAAGAAGCGTCACACCATCGCCAACAAGGGCAATGTTTCCGTCTCCGTCCACACACATGTCCATGTAGATGGAAATCTGCGCATTAGGAAAATCCACTCCTTCCAGCCTTTTGCAGGAAAGCTCCCTTCCGTCTTTGTCATAAGAACACAAATAGAATTCTTTAGAAGGAATGATCACGCCATCTTCGTCAACCTTCACGGCGCTGACAAGTGCCACGCAGCCTCCATCCTTCGTCAGGTCAAAACAACATACGCTCCGTTTCGCCTCTGAATCCTCTAAGCCCTCATTGGGATCAACGAAAACCTCTGGCCAGCCACTTTCCAAGCTAACCCTGCTGACGCCGTAAACTGACTGCTCCCTAAAATATCCCTTGCCATAAACATAATTCCCTGCAAATTCCACATGACGATAATCTGCAATTCCTCCCTGTAAGGAATAAAAGGTTGCAACGTAATCCTGCTCCTGCGACTTTGCGATGGTTACCTGACTTTTCGTTTCTGTAGAAACCTGTACATCCGTCTGCGTCTTCTCTGCTCCGCTTCCGCTCTGATCTCCCGGCAACCCTTGATTACTACATCCCGCCAGCGCAAGGCAGGTCAGTACTCCTCCCAAAAATGCCATTATTCTCTTCATCGACTTCTCTCCTAATTCTCCATCAAATACAATTGCACGCGGCTTTGGATGGCGTCGATGGTTTGATCGATGCTCTTTTGGCCTTGGAAATAGGTCTTGGTCTCCTCGTCGAGGATGTTCCATACCATTCGCGTATCGGGCGTCGGGGTCGTTGCCGATTCTACCATTTTGTCGAAAAGGGCCTTTTCCTCATCCGTAAAGGGATGATAGGAATACGAACCATTGATTCTTACCTTACCCTTTTTGGTGCTAAACCTTCCATCCTCATCAGATATCTCGGCAAGCACCTTATCCAGTACCTTTTTCCTTGCGGGGAAACCTCCAAACCCATCTAGGTATCTTTCCGTATCCTCCATTAGGTAATCCTGCGCAAATTCAATGAAATCCCATGCCGCATCTTTTTTGCTGCTCCGCTTACAGATGGCAAAGGCACATCCGTCGATGTCCATGTCCATGCTAGATACTGGTGTCCCGTCGACAGTGGGGAATCCGATGATCTGCGCGTGTCCTTCAAATTTCACGTTTTGAAAATACTGGATGTTCATCAGACCATATAAAATCTGCACGTTGACCAATCGTTCCTCGGCAGTATACCAAATCGAATAATCTCCTGCAGGATAAGATGCTGCGTATTCCAGAATTTCGCGAAATTCCTGACTGTCAAAATGCGTCTCCTTCTTTTCAAAATCCACAAAATCCTTCATGCTGTAATAGGTACAAAGATAAAGAATCGTTCCTGAAGTCGCATCCTTGATCAGCTCCATCTTCGGGTGTGCTTTGTCGTAAGCGATCATCTCCTTCACGGACCACCCATATCTTCCCCCGAAGTCATTACTGTCCACCAGCATGGTCGTCAGCATGTACCCCGTAGGCAGCGCTGCAAGCTTCCCCTGATGCATGCACATGGCAAGCACCTTTTCATCATACTCGTCCCGACTAAGCTTCTTACTCTGATCCAAATATGGCCCCAGATCCTCAATGTACTCCTTCTCCAGCATGTCCTGCCAATGGGGCGTAAGCATTGGCAGGAGGAAAAAATCTTTTAAGTCAAAAAGATCTGGCGGATCATCAGCCAATACGTCAGCCATCATTCGGTTGACGGGGTCTTGATATTCTAGGGTGCTCTGTGCATTTGCGGCATATTCGATCACCTTCACTACATAGCGGTCCTGCGACTTATTATACGCAGCCATCAGGTCATCCAGCCTGGAATATCTTTGCGTCGTCGCGATCACAATCGTTTCTTTCTTAGGGGCATTCTCCGACCTAGGCGTTAATAATGTTGCCGCTCCGCCAAAGCCGATGATTACAAACTGCTCCCCCATCTTTCCGACACGTGTATTTTTCCCTCCATTGATTCCATAATCTGCCAATTGAACAAGGATGACCCACTCATCCTGACTCTTGTCATACCCCATGACTTTGTATCCGTCATAGGCAAGTGCTTCATAGGTTTTATCCTCCCCCGTGATGGCACCTATTCCCCTGATCTCCTTAGGCACGTTTTTTATTTCTTCCAAGCTTCCCTTTGAAAAATCTGCCTTTAGAATTCCAAAGCTTGCAACATTCCATTTTTGACAATAAATCCATAGCTCTCCGCTCATCGTTCTTATGGGAGATGCATAGCTGGTACCCTCATCCACGGAAAACTGTGCGACCTTCTTTCCCTCGGAAGAAATCATGACGACATCCTTCGAAAGCAATAGAACATTACCGTCATAATCCACTGCCATGTCTGATTTTTCGGCAGGTGACAGGTGGAGAAACTCCGCTCCCTTTTCAATTTCCGTATTCTTCTTAAAATTTCCCTTTTCATCGAACTGCGTGAGATAATATTTTGTCGTATCCTCATACTGAATGCTTACCACCGCCGTGCCGCCACCCGATGGATCAAGGTCATAGCAGTACAAAAACCTCTGCAGCTCGCCGTCCGTCTCTTCCATATCTTGCTCTACGTGGAAAAAGCATTCCGAAGTTCCTTCCTTGGGATCTATGCGGTCAATTTCAAAAAGCTGAAGATTAATGCCCCAACCATAAGCGAACCCTCCCAAAAACTTCGCATTTAAGAGACTGTTTTCCGTAGTCATTGGCGTCGCATCATACTCCTGTGCATTCTTCGCAGCCGTTACCTTGCTTTGCGTCTCTTGCGACTGCGGCCGTGCATCACTCGAAGGACCTTGTCCTTCCCCCTTAGAGCACCCCGCGAGTGCAAGGCACGTAAGGAATCCTCCCAAAAATAACATAAGCTTCTTCATAAGCTTCACCCCTAATTCTTCGATACTTTAACGCCCTATTTTTCTCGGCTCCTCTTTAGCAAAAATACTTCGCTCATTCCCCCTGATCCTTTATTCCTTCAAGAAAATCTGCACCCTGCCTTGAATGTTCTTCGCTACCTCTTTCTCGGACTTATCGCCTGCAAAATACGCTCCTGCCTCCTCAAAAATGATATCCTGAATCTTTATCTGGGAGGAAGCGGGCCTTGCCTGATCCATCAGTTCAATATATTCCCCTACAAAGGTTGTTCCGTCAGGCTTACTTTTTAATGGGATGCCTCCTTTTGCAGATGTCCTAATCATGCTTTGCTTCGTTCCGTCCCACGCGGTATATGCCTCTTCAAAATAATCCAATAGCACGTCCTTTCTTACATATGCGCTATTCGTCAAATACTTTCGCTGACTCTTTTCCGAGAACAGAAATTCCAGGAAATCCCTGACCTCTTCCCTTTGTTCAGAAAAGGCGCTTACTGCCACGAAATCATAACTTTCCACCAGGGAACCCTTTCTTTCTTCGGAAGGGAACCCTATAACAATATAATCCTCCCCAAGATCCACCCTGGCAGTACAATAGTCTTTGACAGCTCCTGTAACTAAAAAGGTAAATGCTTGTTCTTCCCGCACCTGCAGGACTTTTTCCTCCTGACTTAAATAGCTGCCATTTCCGGAGCTTTCCGCATTTTCCTTACAAAATCGAAGCAGCCGACAAAATTCCTCGCTGTCAAAGCGACAGGTCTTCGACGCAAGATCCAAAAACGGACCATCCTCCAGATTATTCAGGCAGAGATCCCACAAAAGCTGCTCTGCATCTGCAGGATAAGCTAGCGCATAAAATCTCTTCATATCCGTATTGGCAGCTTTCTTTTTGTCATATAGCTCCATCGCTTCCTGTAGGGTCCAGCCCTTCTTCTCCCAAGCCTCGCGGGAGATCATGAGTGTTTGAAGATTGATTTCACTTGGCATTCCGTAAAGCTTCCCGTCAATGGTTCCCATCTCCAGCGCAACCTGATAGATTTGCTCCTTCGTTTCCCCTGAAAGCTCCTCATCCAAAGGGGTAAGGCACCCTGCTCCCTGGAGAGTCGTGAGCTGCCTCTTGTCCAGAAGCAAGACGTCTGGTCCTTCTCCTGCCTTCATTTCCTCCGCAATACGATTGAGCAAGGCTTCATTCTTCCAAGGATTCTCCATGGTACTGACCTCGATGCGGATTCCCGGGTGGGTTCTGTTATAGCTCTCCGCGCAAGAAGTGACATATCCATTGGATCCTCTTTGCAGAAATTTTATGGTCGTCAGCTGTTTCTCCCCGCCTGCGTCATATCGGTATAAGGAGAACTCTTCTCCGTCATCAAATGCCATGACAAGCTCTTCCTTGGAATTTCTCCAAATCCCAATGCACTCTGAGGAAGCAAAGCCTTGTAGGGAGCAGAGGCTTTCCGCGCTTCCGCTTTCGACATTCCAGGAAATCAGCTCCTGATTGCCCCAGAGTAACAGCTCCCCAAAATCGTTCAAAAATGCCTTTTCTGCCTGAATCTTCACCTCACACAAAACCTTGTCAGGCGTGCAAAAAAATGCTTTCGTGCCTAGAAGCATGGCATACACGGGCGTTCCGTCCAGCGTCTTTCCAACATAAGAAAACACACCGTCTCCCAGCTTGCGATAGTCCAGCTGATAGACCTCCTCACCATTCTGATCCAAGGTGAGCAGCACCCCATCATAGGAATCTATCAGACAGGTGCGTCCGTTTGTCATTCCAACGACATGGGATTGCTCCAGCGACAAGCTTTCCTCCCCTCTCTTTTGCCAAACCGCTTTGCTTAGATCCGTAACGGCCTCCAGCCTTCCCGTTCCGTCCAGTGTCATGCGGTCATACTCCAAAGGCTCCCATTCCTCATCATAGACCGTCAGGAACAAAATCAGCTTCCCCTCCGCCACGTCAATGCCACTAGGCGAAGCAAAGCCTGATCGCACCAGTTCGTCCATGCGCCCTAGCTGCTCCGCCGTTCGATCCGATCCATTCTCCATCTTTGAAAAGATGAGCTCTGTTTCCGAATGCTCTCCTGTGACCATATCTATGGAACTCAAAAACAGATGATACTCGTAAGACTCCTCTCTTTGTGAGACAAAATGGCCTAATAGATAGAGCGTGTCCTTTGAGAACGCGGAATGGAGCTTCCAACTCACCCTGTTCCAATTTGTCGGCGGCGTAAAAAGATTTTCCTGATAGCTGACGGCATGATATTTTGTTCCGTCCTTTTTGACCTCCTCAAACCCCTTCCATTCCAGATCCAGAACATCAATGGTGCTAAGCGGTGTTTTCGGCGTAACCACTTCCGATGAGCCCTCTGCCTCCTTGCCACTTTTTCCGAAGCTGCAGCCCGTCAGCAAGATAAGAAACACTGCTGCCATCAAAAGAAAACTCCATCTCTCTACTTGTCGTTCATTATTAATATGAATCCTACTCATCGTTTTCCTAACATATACCTCCCATCATATCGCTCTATGATGCCTGCGTGACATCCGACCATATTACTTCAAGCCTTGTTCCTCTTATTATCATCCTATCACAGGAAGCTACTGAATGGACTTTAAGATTTGTTTAAGGTATGCCGAAAATAAAAAAGAGCAGAAGCTTTTTTGCCTCTGCTCTTTGTATGTTTTGCTTAACGCAATCTCTTAAACATGCTGCCAATCATCTCCCGATATTCCTTCGGAACCTCTGCGTTGTCCAGTGCATCCAGGATCTTATCCAGATCCAGCCCGTCCACGAAGTCCTTCATGTCAGTAGATTCGGTAACGTCGATTGCCTTGCTCGGGACCTTCACCTTGGAAGCACTCTTCATAGTTCCCTGAAATGCAATGCGGAAGACCTCTTCGTCATGATTCAAAATGCCAACGTCGATCAGGTGCTTCTTCTCGCTAGTGTCTACGATCAGATCCAGACTCGGTTCAATGGAGCCTGCCATGGAGCTCAGCATGTCGGAATAACCATCGATCTCTCTTTGAACTCTTCTGGGAAGGAAATCTGCTTCCTCAAGTAAATCACCCAAATCGCCCTCTAGCGCAAAGGTAAAATGACCCTTCAGGTATCCGTCATCCCACGCATTCTGATCGAACTTCTCCACGCTAACCTTCAGAACTTTTTCTCCGTTCACCTTCAGCGAATAATCACCAGAGAGCTTACCACTCTTAAGCTTACCGGTACCGGAGAGCTTTCCTGTCATTTCGCCATACTTCACGGAAGCCTCAAAACCAACATTGCTTCCCTTCGTTGCCTTGCCGATCTTAACAACTAGCTCATCACCCTTCTCAGGAACAATCTTGTAGTTTCTGCCAACGATTCTTCCGTCACCGTCAACATACAGCTCAATGACAACCTTATTCAGCCCAAATTCCCGATCCTCAATCTTCTCTGCTAAATCCGTCAGGCTTTCCTTCAGGCGGTCATACACCTCATCATAATCCTTAAGCTCCATAGCCTTACACATGTCCGTATAGAGCTTCTTTAAATCCTCATCCTTCGTGGCTTCCTTGCAGACGGTCTTGATAATGCTCTTGATGTCCTTTTCCTTGATCGTTGCACGAAGAACGGTACACTTCTGGGAAACGTCGCCGCATTCCAGCTCTGCCTTGTCCTTCTCGACATTCTCCACGCCGTCCAGAACGAGCTTTACGTACTTATCCGCAAGCTTATCCATCATCTTAATGTCAGGATAAGCGATTCGCATCTTGTCTGCCTTGGCAAGCAGCTCATCAAACTGCTCGGCATACTTCTCTAAATCATACTTGATGCAATCCTTGGTGAGCTCGGGAATCTTTGCATATACGGCCTTCTTCTTGGAATCCAAAATGAAGGTCGGCTCAATGATCTCCTTCTCATTTAAGATCAGGGCCGTCGTCATCTCAACGTCATGATCCTTGACGTTCACGGAATACTTAATGTCGGCACTGTTTAACCAGGTCAGATCCACGCCCGTCGACTTAAGGAGTCTAAGATAAGATTGTCCGGCCTCACCGATGGTCAGCGTTACCTGCTCCTCCACGGCCTGATTCTCGGTGGTCACCTGATTGCTCAGATTATTGTAGATGCTTCGCATCGTATTATCCTTTTTCCCTAGGATCGCCTGCTTCTCAACATAGGCCATGTACTTCTTCGGGCTGTCAAAGGTCTTATGCATGCTCCTCGAAAACTTACCGCTTACGATCCAACATAAGCCTAGCACGGCCACGACTGCGATGGCAATGATCACGCCAACACTGATTTTTCCAGCATTGTTCAGCTTTCTTTCATTTTTCATAATCTTCCTCTCCCTCGCGTTCATATGTTTTCCCGTATCTCATTTCGAATTCTCTATTCCTGCCAAATATGGATACGGGACATCCTCGCCGCCTGTCAATTTACAATAAAACCCTCGTCCATTTAAGAACGAGGGTTTTATAACTAGTATTGTGAGACCTTACTTATAAGGCTCGATGGTGATAATGCTTCCGTCCTCGCGGTAATTCAGCTCCGTATACTTTACGTTACGTCTGTGATTAATGCCGTTTGAAAGCTCACAGTCATGATAGAAGAGATACCACTTTCCGTGATACTCAATGATGGAGTGGTGCGTCGTCCATCCAAGCACGGGCTCCAGAATTCTTCCCTTGTAGGTAAACGGTCCAACAGGGCTGTCACCAACCGCATAAACCAGATAATGGGTCGTACCGGTGGAATAGGAGAAGTAGTACTTTCCGTTATACTTGTGCATCCAAGGATCCTCGAAGTATCTTCTCTCCTCGTCTCCTGCACGAAGCTCCTCGCCGTTCTCGTCCAAAATCTTAATATGGTCATAGCTGCCCTTTAAGTCCTTCATGTTCTCAGCAAGCTCGCCAACCATGGGACCAACCTCCGGCTCGTCCTTTGCATTCTCGCCGCCATTGGGATCAAACTTACCGGTCTTCCACTTCTCCAGCTGACCGCCCCAAAGTCCGCCATTGTACAGATATGCTCTGCCGTCATCATCTACAAATACGGCGGGGTCAATGCTGAAGGTTCCCTGCATGTAGTTTTCTTCTGCCTTGAAGGGACCAACAGGGCTGTCACTCGTTGCAACGCCGATGCGGAAGATGCCCTCCTTGTCGCGTGCGGGGAAATACAGATAGTAAACGCCATCCTTGTAAGCTACGTCGGGTGCCCACATCTGCTTGCTCACCCAGGGCACGTCCTTCATGTGAAGGGCTTCACCGTTATCCACGCACTCTGCCTCGAGATTGTCCAGGGAGAGAACGTGATAATCCTCCATCTGATACTCATCACCGTCATCATTGTCCTCGCCGTTGTGAGCCAGGTCATGAGAGGGATACACGTAAATCTTGTCATTAAATACGTGGGCTGAAGGGTCAGCCGTGAAAATATGGGACACCAGGGGTCTTCTTTGCTCTGCCATATGCGTTTCTCCTTATCTTTTCATTATTCCGGTTTGCGCCCTAAAAACGGAGAAAGCCTTCCATCCATCCATTATCTGGCGCTGCTCCTCTAAATATGACCCTATCTTACCATATTTCCAAAAAAAACACAATCCGAAGTCTCACGATTCTTTTCGAAAGACCCTCGCATTGTGCTTTTTCTTCCTTTATTCGTGCTTTTGTTTTCTTATTCTTCCCTGCCCTTTGTGACATAAGCCCTGGTCCACTCGCCCTTCCCCTGGAAAATATCCTCCAGCGGACAAGAAAAGACCTGAACTTCCCTTTTCACGGTGTAAAAAGTCTCCCCATCGACCGTAATCGCCTGTACTTCGCTTCCATTTAGGTCACTGTATTGAAAATATAGCTTTCCATTGGAAATCTTATAATCAACGTAATGCGTGCTTCCTTTATATTTCCCTTTTTCAAATCCCAGCTGCGCAAAGGGAACCTCTATGCTTCCAAGAAGCGCGCCCTGCCCGTCATAAAAACAAGCCTTTTGCATGTCTCCAAGGAAAAACTTTCCGTCATAACAAAACACGGTCTGCAAGGAAGCTCTGTCGATCTCCGTTGCATAAAAGCCTTCCTCGCTCATATGTTCCTTCGTATTTGCATTATATGCCGTTACGATCACTCCATCGCCCTGATAATTTGGATACACTGCATAATAACGATCCTCGGTAAACATCCAATAGGGCTGCTCGTTCTTCCGTTCCTTCCCCTTTTCGTCTAAATAGGTAAGACAGACCTCTTCCACCTCGTTTTTGGATATGTCATATCGCCTTGTCCCCGGCTGACCATTCACCGAAACCAGCAGAAAATAAACATAATTCCCAACCGCCGTTACCCTCGCGGGTACGCCTGCAACCAAGGTCTCCGTCTTATGAAGCTCCTGCGTTTCCCCGTTAGAAAGATTCATTCGCATAAGTCCCGCACCCTTTAATCCCTTGCTTCCCGATCCAAACCGAAGATAATAAGGAATATAGGCATATCCCTTATGAATAATGAAGCTATAATCCACCTTCTGATTCAAGATAAGTAACCCACTGGCATTGTTAGGACTGTACGCTATTTCTTGTTCCTGTTCCATATCCGCTGAAATCACGGTTCCTACCTTATCAATGGCAGAGCCGTCCAAAGCTGCACGATACATATTGATGGAAATCGTTGTGCCATTTTTCTCCGCGCCTAAAAGATAAAGGCTCCCATCGTAAAGCATGGTATTTCCAGGAACCATGTTTTTATAGGTAGCTTCGCAGGTATCTCCTCCATCATGCGTACACTCTGGCTTATTACACAAAAGAATGGTGTTCCCACTTTCCTTTTCATAATATCGAAGACATTGCAATGCTTTCACTGTAGAGCTTCTAAGGCCATACTTATTCGAATAATAGCCATCCTCCGTCTCCATGATCGCATTGTATCCATGGTTCCAGGGCGTGTCCTCAGGAAGCTCCTTTGATTTTCCAATCGTGATTCCTCTTTTATCCCCTGACCCCGTGCCAGAATTACATCCGCCAAGCAAAGCCAGACCGAGCACCAAAAGTACGGCTAAGATTTCCTTATATAAAACAGTTCCTGTTTGTTTTCCTCTGCGTCCGTTTTCTCGTGTCCTCACGTCCGTCCCTCCTTGCCTTACCATTCCTTCCACTTCCATGATAACATGTGGGCGAATTCTTTTCACTTTAAGATTTGTTTAAGACGGTTTAAGAATTGTTTAAGGTGCTCTCCTCATCTCCTCTGCCATCGATTCCCCGAATGACAAATGTCTCCTTCCATGCTCCCGTTCCCTGGCGAATGTCTTCCAGCTCACAGGAGAAGACACGATACCATTGGTGAGAAGGCCAAACATAGCGATTGATTAAATACACCTTGCCGTCATGAAATTTATAATCCAGAATGTTGATATGAAAGGCCTGTTTATGTGTCCGCACGTCCTCCGGGATCGCAAGCTCTCCCAAAAGCTTCCCCTGTAGATTATAAAAATAGGCTTTCTCCGTACTCGCGATCATAAAAGTATCCTCGTACATTTGTACCTTCTGATCCACAATCCCCATAGGCGTCGCATTCGGTTCAAAGCTTGGAAGGGATTCCAAGGTTATTATCTCTCCCGTACTCTCCATCGTCCTTGCATCATACACATAAAGCTTGTCTCCAAAGAAAGAATAAACCTTGTCTTCCGTATAAAAATAGTGCCCTGCCCCTATATAACTAACTGCCATTATGGAACCATCCGCTTGCACTCCTGCCTTGTCCAAAGCTTCCTGAAGCGTAAAATATTCCTTTGCAACGATCTTCTCTTCCGATGGCTCTTCGTTAGCTCCTTGCTCATTTCCGGCTTCCGGCTTAGATCGCATGGAATCTGCACCCCCTTGTTCAGCCTTCTTCCCCCAGGTACAGTCCTCTATTCGATCCTCCGAAATGACGTATCGCTGCTTATGTAAGAGCCCAAGATCAAAATAGACATAATCCCCTGCTCCCACCAAATGCATAGGAGTATCTGCATTAGCATGCTCCGTGGTATATAACTCTTTCATCTCTCCCGTGCGAATGTCCATCTTGATCAGGCCACCGCCCATAAATCCCTTCATCCCTTGACCAAAGCGAAGATAATAAGGAATGTATGCATAGCCCTTATGAATAATGAAGGAACAACAATCATTTTGAAAAGAGGAGGAATCCTCAGATCTGGGATTAAAGATCATAAACTCCTGATCCTTCGTATTCTCTCTAGAAATCACGGTACCGATCTTATCCATGGAGGAGCCATCCAGGGCTCCGCGATAGAAACTAACGCTCACCACGTGATCCACATCCTCTACGCCAAGGATATACAGATATCCATCATACAGGATCGTGTTCATGGTTTGCATTTTCTGATAGGTTGCTTCGCAGCCATTTCCACCCTCATGTGTACATTCAGGCTTATTGCAAAGCAGAATGGAATTGCCCGACTCCTTATCGTAATAACATAGATGCTGTTCATCCAGCAGGTTGGAGTAATACCCTATGTCGGTCTCCATGATGGAATTAAATCCATGATTCCAGGGCGTGTCCTCAGGGAGCCTTTGATTCTCTTTTTCCCCACATCCCCCAAAGGAAAGCGCCAATACTGTCAAGACAAATCCAACAAGGATTTTTCGGGACGATCTATTTCTTTTCATGTTACGTCAACCTCATTCTGCATATTATCGAGCATTTATTGGTACATATTATAGTACATCTCATAGTAGCTTTGAATCTCCTCAAGAGTTTTTCGTCCTTCCACGCTGTAAGCCTTCTGCCACTCTCCCTGGCCTTGCAAAATATCTTCGAGCGGACAGGAATACACATCCCATATCAAATAAGAATACCAAATGTCATTGACACAATCCGCAGTGCCTCCAGACTCCGAGAAACGATTATTATAAAGAAAATAAAGCTTTCCGTTACAGATTTTGTAGCTTTCCCAAAAATGTTGATTCACGTCTGAAAAATGATCAATCCCGCAAACGTCAATCTCACCTAAAGGAGCTCCTTGTTTGTCATAAAAACAAGCCTTTGTCCTGGTTCCCAGCACGATCATTCCATCATAAAGAAAGGTATCCACGAGATCCATGGCATAGTCTCCTGAAAAATCATTGATGACGAAGCTCTCCTCCTTTACCTCCTGCATTGTCTGTGCATCATAGGCTGTAATGGAAAGCTGATTCGCCTCCTCCATTCGCTTCATGCCATAATAGCGATCCTCGGAAAACATGAAATAAGGTTTCTCATACCCTTTCTTTCCATTTTCCTTCGTCGTTATAACATCTTGTACTTCCTTTGTGGAAATGACATACCTCCTCGTCTTTCCAAAGGTACCTGAGGGAGCTATGATAAAATACACGTAATCGCCCACTCCCGTTACGCGCATGGGAATTCCTTCTGACAAATTTACGGTCTGATAAATCTCCTCCGTCTCTCCGCTGGACAGATCCATCCGACAAATTCCCTGTCCCTTTACACCTTTTGCACCCTTTCCAATCTGTAAGAAATACGGAATGTAAGCATATCCCCTGTGAATGATAAAGCTTTCGTCCAAAACTCCCTGCAAAAGTAAATAAGGTGAATTAATTGGCCTCGTATAGACCTCTTCCTCCCTGAGGTTGTCCGCCTGAACCACGCAGCCCACCTTATCCAGGGTGCTGCCATCCAGCGAACCCCGATACAGATTGATGGCCACGTTGTTTCCATGATACTCCACGCCCAAAATATAAATGGCCCCATCGTATAACAATGTGTTTAGCGGCTGTATGGTTTTATAGGTCGCTTCACAATTAACCTCCCCTTCGTGAGCACACTCTGGCTTATTGCACAAAAGAACGGAAATCCCAGAGCTTTTTTCCACATAACGCAGGCTTTGCGCCGTCCTTATGCCCCGTACAGGATATACTTGATTGGTATAATAGCCATCCTCCGTCTCCATAATGGCATGATAGCCATGATTCCAAGGCGTGTCATCCGACAGCTCCTTTTGTTTTGAGGAACAGGCAGTCAATGCCATGAGAACTGCCATAAGAACAAGTAGCAGGCTTCTTTTCTTCATAGGCTTTTCACTCCTTAATATAATCGCTTCGCGATAAAGTGCTTCCTTTCACTCAGTTCCATTTAAAGAGGAAGTCTTCGCTTCATCATGTATCGTGCTATCGCAGGTAGGTTCCGCCAAGGAGGTTGATGGGGCTGAGCCACCACGCGGCAGGAAGAATCGTTCCTAATAATACTAATATGATGACGACAAAGCAGGAGACTCCCATTGCCGTAATCACGTCGCCGGAGCGTCTGCTGATCACGGAAATGATTAGGCCTAAAAGACAGGCCATACCCATTCTCACAAGGAACAGCAAGACCAAATATCCCCAGATGGGAACATAAATCGCAAATTCACGCATAAATTGGATTCCCTGCACGGGATTCTCCATTTCGGGAAGACCTGCATCCACCTTGGAAACACGCCAAAGCTGGATCAGATGAATGAGCCCACAAGAAAAGGCAGAATAGAGCAGCACCAACATGAGTTTTAGCACCGTCGTCAGCTTCCTTCCCCTGTAGGAGCTGTGCATAATCTGCTCGACATGATTCTGTCTGTCAAAGGCAAAGATTCCCGCGAGGGTAGCCAAAAGCGCAATGATCTCAAGGAAGGATGCCCTTGTTCTCGTCTTTTCATCCTTGTTCAAGAGCAAATCATAATAAAAGGGTGCCACGAGCGTAATTCTGTGCCCCGTTCTCTTAACATAATCCAGACCAGAGTTCAGGTCATCAATGATCGGCTGCAGACTTTGCTGCTTCCAGCGAACGGTGGCAAGACTTTCTTGCAAACCAGAAATCTTCATGACGGGAATTGGCTCTTCCTTCTGGTACTTCTCGATTTTTTCCAGCATACCCTCCTCCGCCATTTTCAAAATGTCCATGGAAGCTTGTGCACTTGCAACGCGCTCCTCCGTGATGTCGCCTTGATACTCAATGTAATACATCCTTTGATAGATGTCCACGGGATAATAATATTCGTATTGCATGGACAGCGTCAAATGCACCATAAATACAGCAAGCACAATCAAGAGACCCTTTTGCTTCATGAGAAGCTTATAGGCCTCCCACCCAAAGAGCGTATGCTGCAGTGACAGCTTTTCCTTACATCTTGCGATGGCATCAAAAATCTTTTCGCCGCGGTGACTGACAATGACATACTTTCTTCCGTGAATGGCATAGCCCGCCACAAGCACGAGAAGAAACAAAATCCCAAAGATCGTCAGCGTCACGGGAAGGGCTTCCTTCGCTTTCCCAAAGGCATTGACAAAAATGGCATCCTCATAAAATTCTTCACAGCGGATCAGCGTAAACAAGTTCACGTACCGCAGGATATTCCAAGAGGAAATCGGAGGAACGAGTAGCCCCGTCAAAACCTCCAAGGTCACAAGAACTGCAGAGCAAAAATACGCCATGACCGTGTTAAAACATCCGATCAGCGTATAAAACAGAACCGCAACTCCAAAGCATCCCGTCATCTTTAATAAGAGAGAACGGAATAGATAAGCGCCAATGGTAATCGAGTAAGGGCACTTCATGAATTCCGGCAAGGACTGAAGACTTCTGGAAAGGTCTCCTAAGCCAAAGCCAAACAGAATTCCAACGAGATTCCCGCCATAAAAGCACAGCGCTCCGACAACCGTCGAAAAGGCCAGAATCGCCATGCGCTGCAAATAGAGCTTCGACCGCCCATCGATCGTACTCCGCACCAGATAAACAAGCCCCTTCTTTCGCTCTGCCTGAAACTCCATGACAATCAAAAACAGAAAGATCAATAAAAACAAATCCGTGAGCTGATACTGGACAAAAAGCACGACGCCGCGATTTTCACCCAAAGCCACCTGTGTCCCCTCCAGCGCGCGGTATAATTCCGTCGTCTTCTTTAGACTCTCAGAACCATAGCCCTTCTTATACATGGAGAGCATTCCCATTTTTGAACCATTCTCCACCGTATTCTTTAAAAATACGGGATATCGCTCTAAATACCCCTGTAACTCTTCTCCGCCAAGCGTGATCGTCTTTTCCGGATCAATACAAAGCAAAAAGAGGATCAGATTCATGGAACAGAGAATTGCCAGGATTAATAAAATCTTTCGATTAAAAACACGCCCTAATTCCCTCATGCATCCTCACCTTTCTCTGCTGCCGTATCTACTTTCCTATTTGCTGGCTCATCCACTAGGTTTTTTGCACCTGCATGGTTCGACTCCTCACGCCCCTCAGCGTAGAATAGATACACATCCTCGAGCGTAATGTCATCCACGGCGACAAACTCCTCAGGAAGCTCCTCTTCAGCTGCGCGGAACACAAACCCTGCGCGTCGACGCATGATCTGCCCTTTGCCAAAGGTCTCCTTCCACCGACTGACCTCCTCAAAGGTACCTGTAAATTCGCGCACCTTCCCCTGAATCTCCTCCATCAATTCAATGGGAGACCCAAAGCGAAGAATCTCTCCCTTTTTCATCAGGATCACCTTCTCTGCAATACACTCAATGTCACTAACCACATGCGTCGCAAGCAGCACCGTCCGATTCTTTGCCAGCTCCGCAATGTGATTACGAAGCCGAATTCTCTCCTCTGGATCCAGTCCTGCCGTCGGCTCGTCTAAAATCAAAATCTCAGGATCATCCAGCATGGCTGCTGCCAGAAGAACTCTCTGCCGCATGCCTCCAGAGAACGCACCCAACTTCTTATGTGCCACCTGCCGAAGACCCACAAGCTCCAAAAGCTCCATGGTCTGCTCCTTGCACCTTCTATGCTTCATGCCCTTGAGAGAACCTATGTAACGCAAAAACTGTCCCGCGCTAAAATCCTCATACATGCCCTGCAGCTGCGGCGTATAACCCACCTTCTTTCGAAAGGCAGAGCCCATAGAAAGAATCTCCTTTCCATTATAGAGAATCTCTCCCTCCGTCCGCGGAATGTTGTCCGTAATGAGATTTAAGAAGGTCGATTTCCCCGCGCCATTCGCTCCAAGAATGCCAAAAACACCCTTGTCCAAGGTCAAATTCAAATCCTTCAGCGCCGTAAAATCTCCATACTTTTTTGTCAAATGCTTGATCTCCAGCATGTCTCCACCTCTTCCACATATCTAAACAGACTAATTACCTGCAAAAACATCCTAATCATTCTCGAATAACTCTGGGTATAATTCTTTCAATTCTTGTATCTTGGCATCTTTTAATTCTTGTCTGCCTTTTGATTCTGTTTCAATCTCTTCCAATAAGAATTCCTTCCAAGTCATGATTCCCTGGAACCGATAGGCATCCGTCCACTGTCCCTGTCCCTGATAAATGTCCTTCAACGAACAGCTTAATACGCGGTAATAATCTCCCGTTCCACTAAAACTATAATGTATATACTGATTTCCATAAATCAGGTACAACTTTTCATTACAAATCTTAAAATCAAGATAGATTTGTCTCTCTGCATCATTCCAATTTAGCTTTTCCTGTGGAACGGCAACCTCTCCAGCTTTCTTGCCATCCTTTTCAAATACAAAAATATTTTCCACGTCCGCGATAAAAAACTTTCCATCATATTGCAGGAAGGAGTAATATCCTCGATATCGTATGTCCAAGGAGTATTTTTTTCTATTAAACGGTATCTCTGTCTCAAAGGATTCTTCCGGAAGGAGCTGCTGTGTTTTTGCATCAAAGGCCAAAACGGCCAACTGTCCCGGTTCCCTTTCCTGGTAGGTTCTCACGAGAAAATACTCTCTGTCCTCCGTAAAGCTTGGGCGCGCTTCCAAGGCTTCCAGCTTTTTTCCGAAAACTTCCGTTGTGTCTGCTAATTTATCTAACCTTGGATCTGCCGCTTCCACTCGATCCTCAGAAATGACATAACGATACCAGAGCTGCTTCCTGGAAGCGCCATCATAGCGATAATAATATACATAGTCTGAAATGCCACAAAGGTATGCAGGTGGTCTGGACTGCAGGGTTTCATACTTTTCGATTTCCTTGACTGTTCCCGTGGAAAGATCCACTTTATAGAAGCCAGCACCGCGAAGTCCGGCACTTCCATCTCCTAACCCTATATACAAGGGAACATAGGCGACCCCTTTGTGAATGATAAAGCTGGCATCATCATTATAATACCAGTATGCACCTGTTACACGCCTTGAGGGATTCGTTTTCTGACGCTGTACATTATCCGTCTCAAAAATCGTCGCCACTTTATCAATAGAACTACCATCCAAGGCCGCACGATATAAGCTGAAATTTATGATATCAGTATCGACGGTTTTTGACTTATTATAAGTCACATTATCCATAATACCTTCCCAGCCTGACAGGTAGATATATCCTTCATAGAGACAGGCATTTACAACCTTCAAATTGTGATAGGTCGCCTCACAATTGTCATTGCCATTGTGCTCACACTCCGGTTTATTACAGAGAACAATCGTGTTTCCCGATTCCTTTTCATAATAACGAAGGCACATCTCTTCCCCAAGACCCGTCGTATACCAGCCAAGCTCCGTCTCCATGATGGCAGAGGTTCCATGATTCCAGGGCGTATCCTCCGGACCGTTCGATTTGTCCTTCTGAAACACCTTTGTCACCTTATCCCAGGCGCTGTCCTTCTCTCCCTGACCATTTTCCCCGTCTTTAGCATTTGTACAGGCTCCCAGAGTTAACATCGCAAGGCATAAAATGCTTGCCATAACTACACAGAATACTCTCAAACCGAAAATTTTTTTCATAAAAACACCTCCTCACCTCTACTTAGCAATGTCATTAAGTTAAGCTTTCCATTACCTCGAGGGGAAGGTTTGGATAGTCTTTCCAGGTCAAATGGTTAGTGGAAAGACTATCCAAACCTAGCCCCGAGTTCTTACCAAACCCTTAACTTAATGACATTCTTAGAACTCATTTTCAGTATAGCGTGTTTTGCACAAAAAAAAACCGCTTACGTAGAAGCGGTCGTTTTTTACGTAGAAGTGGTCATTTTTGACCTCTTTTATGCTTTTTTTCCTGCCTCTGGCAGCAGAATGGAAACGGAAAAGACATTGTTTTCCGTCTCAATCTCCATGGTTCCCCCATGCTTTTTGACAATCCTTTCCATCTGACGAATGCCAAGACCATGACTCTTTGGATCTGCCTTTTGCGTCACCAGCTTTCCGCCCTCCTTCTTGATTTCGTCATATGGATTTTCACAGAAGACACAGACCATTTCCATCTGCCTGTTTACCTTAAGCTTCGCCCAACGCTTCTCCTGCGGCAGACGCTCACAGGCTTCCACGCAATTATCCAAAAGGTTTCCGAAGAGCGAACAAAGCTCATGGTCTGGTACCAGACAGCCCTGCATTCCTCCCTCAAATTCCATGTTTATGCGGATTCCCTTTTCCTTGGCAGCAGTCTCCTTCGCCATCAAAACGCCATCCAGCACTCCGATCCCCGTCCGCACGGGCGGCTTTGTTGCTTCCAGCCCTTCCATCACATGGCAAAGATACTCCTTCGCATCCTCTGTCTTCTTTTCCTGCAACAACATTGCTACAGCCGCCAAATGATTGTTCATGTCATGTCGAAGCATTCTCGCCTCTGCATTCTTCTGATCCACCTCTTCAAAATACCGTTGCTCTGCCTGCTCCCTGGCAATCAAAAGCGCCGTCTTTAATCCTGAAGCCGCAAAAAGAAAGGCTGCAAGGAATGCTAGAAAGACCAAGAGACTTAAAATCCAACAGCTTAAAAAGGGTTTTTCAAAAAGGATTTCAACACGATACGTTCCCCAAAGGTCCTCTGTGTGGAAAAGACCATGCAAGGAATACGGAATCTTTTTCCCTTCCAAGATGATCTCCAGGATCAGAAGACTTCCGCCCAAAAGAACCGACACCCATTTCTTTTCTCTGGTACAAAGACCAACGATTAGCAAAAAGAGAAGCAGGTCTGCAATGCATCGAAAGAAGATCCAAAGTCCCAAAAAGAGCCCCATGGACATCATAAAGGGAGAAGTTCGAAACGCCTGCATGGACTGAATCGCGCGACTGAAATCCTCTAATCCAAAGGACAGCTCTACGGCAAAAGCCTCTGCCATGAAAATGCCGATACATCCAAGAAAAAGCACAAAGGTCCAAATACCGATTCCGCTTCCTCCTCGCAGGGATAGAGCGAGGTCTCGTGCGCTGCGGCGATACCTGGATAAAAAGATGCCGCTGCAGAAAAAAACGCAAAGCAGACTTAGAACTGTGCCAAAATAGGAATGAAGGAGCTGTTCTATTCCAATGTTTGTCGCCGCAACAACCTTCACGTTCTCTAATCCATAAAAATCCTTTATCGTCTGAATGATCCTGTTTTTCGTCCCTTCGGTAAAGAGGCGCACACTCATCATTTCTTCCGCATGATTCTTGACCAGCTTTATATAACTGTCATAACCGATGGCATATCTCAATTTCTCCATGCAAAACGTAAGTACCTTGAGATCACTGTCTGCCTGCTGCACGCTATAATGATAACGCTTTAATACCTCATTCCGTTCGGAGTCGAGATAAAGATGCCTGTTATAAATGATGAGATCTCCCTCCTGGGATTTCAGTAAAACCTCGCGATATTCCTGAAGCTTTTCTTTTTCCTCTCTCAGCTTAATGAGCTGCGATGCATATTCTTCCATGGAGCAGGAGCTTAGGATTTCTTTAGCTTTTTTTGCTTCCTCGCGGGACATGAAAACGGATTCTCCGCCTTGCTGCACCGTTACAATGCTTTGCGATTGCAAATATAAATAGGTAAAGATGCCGCACAGCAACATGGAAAGCAATATGGTAAGTAAAAAATAACCAAAATTCTTTTTCATGCCATTCTTCCCTTCATGGTTTTCAAAACCTTTCCCATAACTTCTTTTCGCTTTCTTCTACTCATGGGAAGGGAGACATTATTACTCATGATGACATTATCCGCTCCAATTCGTCGAATCTCCTCGATTTGAACATAAACGGACTTATGAATTTCCACAAAAACTTCCATGGGAAGTTTTTCCACAATCTTTCCCACCGACAGGGAACTATTATGATACTCCTTTTCCGCAGTTACAATTTTGACGCCGCGGTTTTCCGATTCTATCCAAAGAATGCTTTGAAAGGACAAAACGACCGTCTCCCCCTCTGAGGTTTCAAATAAAAGGGAAGCTTCGCGGCGCTTCTTCCAAAAGCGCCCCAATGCCTTTTCCAGGCGCTGATCCAGCTGCGACTTTACGACGTAATCCAGCGCAGACACGCCATACCCTTCCACGGCACGATTCTCCATCCCCGTCACAAAAATAATCGGTACCTCTTGGTCTATCTCGCGAACCTGCTCGGCGATCTCCATGCCATCGCTCTTTTCCAGCTGCAAATCCAAAAGAAGCAAATCATGACGAAGCCCATCCCGCATGGCCTGTAAAAGAGGCGCACCATCCGAAAAGACATCCAAAACAGGTGTCTCCCCAAGGTCTTGGAAAAACGCAGACACCCTCTCAGATACTAGCTTTTTATAAATTTCTTCATCCTCACAGATACCGATTCGCATTTACTTCTTCCTTCTATTAACCTTCCCAGAATTATAGGGCATACTATTGGCACTTTTTTGCATACCTTTCAGCATGTCCCTCATTCCATTCGAGGTCTATAACTTATTTCATAATTCCCCTGTTTATTATATATCATTTTCGGTATAAAAAAAACCGCTTCCGTAGAAGCGGTCGTTTTTTACGTAGAAGTGGTTATTTTTGAGTAGGAACGATTTTCTCCTTGCCACCCATGTAAGGCTGCAGAGCCTTAGGAATGTTGATGCTGCCATCTGCATTCAGGTTGTTCTCAAGGAAAGCGATCAAACCTCTGGGCGTTGCCAGTACGGTATTGTTCAAGGTATGAACAAAATAGGTACCCTTGCTGCCCTTGGTACGAATGCCAAGTCTTCTTGCCTGTGCATCGCCAAGCGTGGAGCAGGAACCAACCTCAAAGTACTTCTGCTGACGAGGGCTCCATGCCTCCACGTCGCAGGACTTCACCTTCAAGTCAGCCAGGTCACCGCTACAGCACTCCAACGTACGAACTGGAACGTCAAGGCTTCTAAAGAATTCCACGGTGTAGCTCCACATCTTATTGTACCAGTCCATGGACTCCTCCGGCTTACAGAGAACGACCATCTCCTGCTTCTCGAATTGATGCACGCGATACAAGCCGCGCTCCTCAATGCCGTGGGAACCAACTTCCTTTCTAAAGCAAGGAGAATAGGAGGTCATCGTGATGGGAAGGCTGTCCTCCTTCACGATCTCGCCCTTAAACTTACCAATCATGGAATGCTCGGACGTACCGATGAGGTATAAATCCTCACCCTCGATTTTATACATCATGGCTTCCATTTCCTTAAAGCTCATAACACCGTTTACCACGTCACTTCTGATCATGAAGGGCGGAATGCAATAGATAAAGCCCTTGTTGATCATGAAATCTCTCGCGTAGCTTAGCATTGCGGAATGCAGTCTTGCCGCATCTCCCATAAGATAATAGAAGCCATCACCGCTGGTGCGTCCTGCGGACTCCTTGTCCAAACCACTGATGCTCTTTAGGATGTCTGCATGATGGGGAACCTCAAAATCTGGAACGACAGGCTCGCCAAACTTTTCGATCTCCACGTTTTCAGAGTCATCCTTACCCACGGGAACGGATGCATCAATGATGTTGGGAATCTTATACATGATCTCTCGGATCTTTGCCTGGAACTCCGGCTCCTGTGCCTCCAGCTCCGCAAGGCGCGCATCATCAGCAACGCTCTCCGCCTTCAGGCTTTCGGCTTCTTTCTTTTTTTCCTCAGCCTCAGCAGCATTTCCAGCGCCCTCTGCCTTTTTGATCTGACCCATCAGACCGCCAATCTGCTTTGCAAGCTTATTCTTCTGGCTGCGAAGATTGTCTGCCTCCTGCTGAACCTTACGGCTCTCTGCATCCAGTGCAATCACTTCATCCACCAAAGGAAGCTTCTCATCCTGAAACTTCTTCTTGATGTTCTCCTTCACAATCTCAGGATTTTCTCTTAAAAATTTAATGTCGATCATCTAGTTTATCCTCCTAATTACAATCGCTTCGCGATGCTTATTCCATTAATTTTTTAATTTATTTTTGTTGAAGTTCCTAATCTCTTATTTTTTTGTACTTCATTGCTTCATTAGTAATCCATTCTGCTATCTTATGTGCTCTTTCATCCGTTGCTCTGTACTCTAAATATCCCGCAAGATAAAGTTTCTTTAATTCATGCTCCTCACCACTTGCAACATATCCGTACCAATACTCTTTCGGTGTTGTATACGCTGTGTTAGGCTCTACCGCAGGAATCTCGTGCACGGTTTCATAAATACTAAATTTCGGATTCTTGATCACCTTGCAAAAAAGATTATACTGCTTTTGTAGCTCTTTTGCATCTGTTTTTCCAACAAGCTCTAACCACTCCACCGTCAAATCATTTTTTAAGACATAAAGTGTATCGTCTAGCCAATCTGAATGATTTGTTCTTTTGGTGTCTCGGTTAATGAAATAGATATTTCCTTTGGAATCAAACAGATAGAGATCGTTGGCCGTATCATTATAAGCAAACGTTATTATTGGCATTGTTTGATTTGGCCATGGAGCATACCTTGTCAAAGCAAGGATTCCCGCTATGATAAAACCAACTGCTACAACTGCAATGATCACTGATAAAATTATTTTTTTCTTTTTCATTTATTCATCTGTTCCCATAGCCATGGCAAGTGCTTCCTTCTCTTCCTTGCCGAAACTGATGTCACCGACGCCATTTTTAATTTCCTTGGAATAACAGTAGGAACCCTCCGTACTGTGCACGGAATTGATAATGAATCCATTATTATCCTGATCCAAAAGCACTAGGCAAAAGCTGAGCTGGCCACCCATCTGTTGAAAGGCATCATACTTTACCAAACCAATTTTTTGATAGGAGGATCGCACGTGATGGAACAAGGCTTCAATATCCTTTTTATTGAGCTCCACCACCTGCCTTAAGGATTTATGATCCTTTACCAAAAAGGTAATCATATCCTCCAGACTTTCCGCATCCTTGCCATTCATCAAACGCTTCATACGAAACTTTAAAAGCTTGATGTCTTCTCTTTGCTTAATCACCAAGATGCTCATGATAATGCATAAAATCATCAGCACGATGACTAGGATCAAAAGATAACCCAAATCGAAATTTCCAAGGCCGATTTTATTTAGAAATACGCTATTACTTGCAGTCAAATGATCGCCCCTTTTTCATTGCTATATTCACTTTTTCTATAATAATGGAACATATTTAATATGTATGATGCATAAGCTTTTTGCTTATGATCCAATTCATGAAAATGCACCTGCAAGTAATCATTTCTAAGAATTCCATGATCATACGCATATGCTTTCTTGATTACTCAACATGAATTTGCTTTGCAATCCTAATGCAAAAAGCTTAGCTTTCTACATATACTATCATGTAACATAATATTATATTATTAAATATTATTAAACATTATTATATTATGTATTACATTATATCATTTTAGGATTTCCAATTAACTCCAGGACTCTCTCAAAATCATCATGGCTGTAGAACTCAATTTCGATTTTACCGGCACCTTCTCCTTTCGAAATGACGGAAACCTTTGTGCCGAGTTTTTTCTTCATTTTCTCTTCTTCTTCATGATAAATGGCGAGAAGTGTTTTGTCATCGAGCTTTTTCTTGCGCTTTGTCGGCTTATGAAGGTTCTTCACCAGCTTTTCTACTTCACGAACGCTAAGCTTTTCATCGAAAATACGTTGTGCGAGATTGTACTGCTCCTGAAGGTTTTCAATTCCGATTAAGGCTCTTGCATGTCCTGGACTGATCATTTCATCAATTACCATCTGCTGTACGTCTGGCGCAAGCTTTAAGAGACGAATAGAATTTGCAACGGCGACTCTGCTCTTTGAAACTCTGTCTGCAAGCTCATCCTGCTTCAAATTGAATTCATCCAAAAGGCGCTTGTAGGCCTGTGCTTCTTCAATTGGATTGAGGTCCTCACGCTGAATGTTCTCGATCAGAGAGATCTCGACAATTTCCTGCTCCGTATAATCACGAATGATAACAGGAACCTCTTTCAGACCTGCCATCTTTGCCGCGCGCCATCTGCGCTCTCCGGCGATGATCTCATAATGATCCTTTCGATCCTGAACCAGAATTGGTGAGATCACACCATATTGCTTAATGGAATCTGATAATTCCTGCAATGCATCCTCATCAAAGTTCTTTCTGGGCTGGCTGCGATTCGGTTCCACCTTCGTAATCTTTACGATCGTTTCTACCCCTTTTTCTTCCTTCTTCTCAACAGGGGCAACAACCTTCTTTTCTTCCTTTTTACTAGGGATCAAAGAATCCAATCCCTTTCCAAGTCCACCACGAACTGCCATAATCTATTTCTACTCCTTTTACTTCTTCTCTTTATCGCTCTCTATTACCTCTTCGGCCAATTTTAAATATGCCTCTGCACCTGATGATTTCGGATCATACAGAGTAATTGGCATGCCAAAACTAGGAGCCTCTGCCAATCGAACATTTCTGGGAATGAGCGTCTGATAAATATGATATTTCAAATTTGTCTTAACATTGTCAACTACCTGAGCAGACAAATTCGTTCTCGCATCAAACATGGTAAATACCACGCCCTCAATGTCCAATTTTGGATTCAATCTTTCCCTTACAAGGTTAATAGTATGAATCAGCTGACTCAGTCCTTCCAAAGCATAAAACTCACACTGAATTGGAACAAGAACGCTGTCTGCCGTTGTCATGGCATTGATCGTTAACGTATTCAAAGAAGGAGGACAGTCAATGATAATATAATCAAAGTCATCCTTAATATAGTCAACTTCATTTTTCAGGATATATTCTCTTTCTTTTTTCCCGATTAACTCAATTTCTGCTGCGGCAAGATTGACATTTGCAGGAATGATGGAGACATTCTGTACAACATCCTTTAAGAGACAATCCTTAATTGAACACTCCCCAAGCATTAATTCATAGATTGTATTCTCCAAATCATTCTTATCAACACCAAATCCACTGGTTGCATTGCCCTGCGGATCCGTATCTATAATAAGAACCTTCTGACCCTTTACTGCCAGACCAGCAGCTAAATTGATGGAAGTCGTTGTTTTACCAACGCCTCCTTTCTGATTTGCGACTGCAATCACCTTTCCCATAGTCCAGAATCACACCTTTCCAATTCTTTTTGTGCATTTATTATATCACCTTTGATAAATACTGACTACTATATAATTAACAAAAAAACATTCTTTTTTCTAAATTTTTCTTCTTTCAGTATGTTTTAGTGACCACTAGATATTGTGTTTTCATATTTCTATTTATTTATGTTTCACGAAGTATGTCGAAACATGTTTCACTTTACCTTACTATATCTAGACCACAATGTTTCACGTGAAACACAATATAGTGTTTTTTGATTCTTAAAACAATAGATTTTGATAAGCAAAATAAATGTTTCACGTGAAACATTCACATAGTAAATACAAGATATAGGGTATGGCAAAATATTTATACAAAGTTCTTTTTATGAGATAGTATTGGATCGAACTGGCCTGTTCTTATTAATATTGATTTCAAGGGATTTTTTATATTTTTCATTTCAAGTATTTCTGATTATATACTTAAAGTCCCTTTTTAGATATGTTTGTCCTTTGTGAAATATGTAAGGAATAAAGAAAAAAATATATCATACTACCAGTGGCGAATAAGTGTTCAGTATTCTATATACAAAATCTTATTTGACTTATATTGAATCCATTTGCTTAAGATCAACATACTTCTGACCTATACCTATACATTTTCACTCTACATATTTCCACTCTATATATTTTAATTTAGCTATTTCTGATCAACATATTCTCAAATAACATATTTTAAATTAATAATTTTCTAACACATAGTATCATATATTTATATTCAAAATGTCTTTTGAAACAATACTAACTATAATATCATACAAATGGCCTTTTACCAAACGAAAGTTAATAAAAATCCCTTGGAGGATTATTATACCTTCAAGGGATTCATTTTCATATCTATAAACAAAGAAGAACCTAATGATAACTTTAACCTTCCGGAATTAGTATCTTTATTCTGGTACCGGCATTTTTAGAAGAAGTTATGGTAATGTTTCCGCCCAGAAGACTCACTCTTTCTTTCATAATGGAAAGGCCAAATTGTAAATTATTATTTTTCATCACCTGATCAACGTCAAATCCCTTACCATCATCCTCAACATAGATGTAATAAGAACCAATTTGTTCCTGAACGATCAGATGAATCTTGTATGCCTCTGCGTGCTTTTTAATATTAGAAAAGCACTCCTCAATAATCCGATAGATCGTAATCAGTACAAGCTGATCCTCACAAAAGAGATCTTCAACGTCATAGGTAATGTCAAACTGCTTATCTTCATTAAACTTTTCGATAAACTTGATGAGAGTGGAGTGGAATCCTTCCGGATCCAATACCATAGGACGAAGATTATAAATGATTCCTCGAATCTCGTCTATGGATTCACTTAAATTATGTCTTGCGATGGAGAGCTCCATCTTTGCCTTGATGGGATCCGTATCAATAAAGTTCTTACAGGAATCCAGTTTTGATACCAAATAGGACATGTGCTGAAGCGCAGTATCATGTAAATCTCTGGCAATCCGTTGACGATCCTGCTCCTGATACATCAAACCATTTTTTGAACCGTCACTATCATTTTCAGATGCAAGCACCTCAACAACCAAATCGATATTCTGATTGATCTGGTCATAACGCTCTTGCAGCTGAACATATTTTTTCTTTAAAAGCTCTAATTCAGACTGTTTTTGCTTATATTCCTCGTTTTGCTTTCCAGTTCTGGGCGAAAAAACAAAATCAGCCTCAGAATATTGCTCCTTGATCCGGTCAATTTCTAATTCTAATTTGCTGATTTCATTATGATAATCTTCCAATTGGACAGCTAAAGGATCAGCCTCTGTTTCTAAAGTATTCAAAATTGTCTGTAATTTTATTCTGGATGATTCATTCATTTTCTGTCTCCAAAATAGAACATATGTTCTATTTTAAATTATTTCATATGGTAAAAATATGCATAAAGAATAAGACACACTTATCATTATATCAAAGAATAAATAATCTGTAAACTTCAAAAATATACAGATAATAACTATTTTTTAACATAAGGGGTCTTTGGAAGGAAGTCCTGCTTTTCTTGGGTATTTCTTTGGTGTATTCTTTATCTTTTCTATCACAACAAAATTGCGATAGATGTCAGAAGAGGGGAGATTAAACTCCACTTGTTTCTTTACTCCACCGCCAAGAATTGAAATGGCATTTTTCGCCTGCTTCATTTCTTCCTCAATCTTTTCAGATTTATAGGAAATAAACTGTCCACCGATTTTCACAAAAGGCAAACAATACTCTGAAAGCGTCGATAAATTAGCAACAGCCCTGGAGACACAAAGATCAAAGCCTTCACGATATTCTGCCTTTCCGGCAAAATCCTCCGCGCGGCCATGAATGGTTTCAATCTTAGTAAGCTTTAGCTCCTCAATCACCTGATTCAAAAAAACAATTCGCTTATTCAAGGAATCTAAAAGTGTCATCCTTAAATTTGGAAAAGCAATCTTCAACGCAAGTCCAGGAAATCCCGCTCCGGTTCCTATGTCAATTACCGTAAGCTCCTTTTGGACGTCCATTGCCTTGCAAAGGGAAAGACTGTCTATAAAATGTTTTTTCAAAACATCCTCGTATGCCGTGATGGCAGTGAGATTGATTTTCTCATTCCACTCAATCAATAATTCATAATATTTCAAAAACTGATCTATTTGTTCCTTTGAAAGGGTTAGCCCTAACTCACTTAAATCCTTTTCAAAGAAATGAGTATCATAATTTTTTGATAACATATCTAACCTCAATTACTTTTATGCCGTTCCAAATAAATATGTAGCACGGAAACGTCAGCGGGAGAGACGCCTGAAATTCTGGATGCCTGTCCTAAGGAAACAGGACGAAATTCCTTTAATTTCTGCCTTGCCTCTAATCGGAGAGAAGGAACCTCATCATAATTCAAATCTGCGGGAATCATTTTCTTTTCCAGCTTTTTATATTGCTCCACCTGTCTCTTTTGCCTTACAATGTAGCCTTCATACTTAATTTCAATTTCGACCTGATCAATGATTTCCTTCGAAAGCTTGCCATCTGCAGTTAAATACTTACTTCGAACATTCTTCATGGAGCAGTAGCCTGTATAAGCCTCTACGCGACCTGCATCAATTTCTTCAATTTTTGCATAATCCAGCTCTGGTCTGCAAATGAGCTCAGCAAGAGAAGCAGCAGTTTTTAAGCTCATGCTTTCATGACGCTCCAAGAAGCTTTGAATCTCTTTATTTGCACCGACCTTGGTCTCCTTTAATCTTGCAATCTCTAGCTCAATCAGTTTTTCCTTACATAACAAATCCTGATATTCATCCTCAGAGATCAAACCGATTTCATATCCCTTTTTTCGAAGTCTGCGGTCTGCATTGTCCTGACGAAGCAGAAGACGATATTCTGCCCGAGAGGTCATCATGCGGTAGGGCTCACGATTGTCCTTCGTCACAAGGTCATCAATCAGTACGCCAATATAGCTTTCCGAGCGATCCATCACAAGGAATTCCCTGCCCAAAAGCTCCATGGCAGCATTGATTCCAGCAACCAAGCCCTGACAGGCAGCTTCCTCATAACCGCTGCTTCCATTAAATTGACCACCTGCAAACAGACCCTTGATCTTCTTAAATTCGAGAGAAGGGTAGAGCTGTTTTGCATTGATGCAATCATATTCTATGGCATAGGCATTTCTCACAATCTTGCAATGCTCCAAGCCTGGAACGGTACGGTACATCGCGAGCTGCACGTCCTCCGGAAGAGAAGAGGACATGCCACCGACATACATTTCATGTGTATGCAGGCCTTCCGGCTCCAAGAACACCTGATGTCTTTCTTTTTCCGCAAATTTAACAACCTTATCTTCAATGGACGGGCAATATCTTGGGCCCGTTCCTTCAATGATTCCCGCATAAATTGGAGAGCGGTCAAGGTTTGCACGAATAATGTCATGTGTTGCCTGATTTGTATAGGTCAGCCAGCAAGAAGCCTGCTCCTTTTGAACGCTTTCCGGATCCGTAGAAAAAGAGAAGGGTACAATTCTTTCATCACCGAATTGCTCTTCCATTTTAGAATAATCAATTGTTCTGCCATCCATTCTGGCAGGCGTTCCCGTCTTAAATCGGCGAAGCTCAATTCCCATGCTTTTCAGGGATTCCGTAAGATGCGTGGCAGCCTGTAATCCATTGGGACCTGTATAAGTAATTGCTTCTCCGCAAAGGCATCTAGCACGAAGATACGTACCAGTACATAAGATAACTGCTCTACATTCATAGACCGCACCCGTAAAGGTCTTGACACCGATCACCTTTTTTTCAAAACCTAAAAGATGGTTCTCTTCTTGATAGCTTTCTTTATAATTGTTTTCTTTATAATTGTTTTCTCTATGATTGTTCTCCTGAATGCTTCCATTGTCTTCATCATTTATTTGAGCATTCATTACGCAATCATTTTCATTGTTATCTTTACAATTTGAATTTTGATTTGGCAGATCCTCCCACAACAACTCGCAGACCTCTGCCTGTTTAATGGTAAGATGCTCCTGACTCTCGAGCACCTTTCTCATGGCGCGAGAGTATTCTGCCTTATCTGCCTGCGCCCTAAGAGAGTGGACGGCAGGACCCTTCGACATGTTTAGCATCTTTGACTGAATAAATGTCTTATCAATGTTTTTTCCCATCTCACCGCCGAGTGCATCCAGCTCACGGACCAGATGCCCCTTTGACGAACCACCGACATTCGGATTGCAGGGCATCAGCGCAATGCTGTCAACGCTGACCGTAAAGATCACGGTCTCCAATCCTAATCTCGCACAAGCCAGCGCAGCCTCACAGCCGGCATGTCCCGCACCAACAACGCAAACATCAACCTTTTCCCTTATCTCACTCACGATCTTACCTCAAACTATATTCAACAAAACATTTAAAAGTCTACTAGAAAGATAATCTAAACCTAGCCCCAAGTTCTTGCTAAATCCTTACTTTATTGACATTGAATTTTATATAGTATTCATCTGGCAATTTTATTTACCCATGCAAAACTTTGAAAAGATTTCCTCCACAAGGTCATCACCGACCTCTTCACCAAGAATGTTACCAAGGGAAGCGTAGGCCTGCATGAGATCGATGGAATAGAAGTCCTCCGGCATGCCGTCCTCTAAGCTTTGTTTTACAAGCAGGAGAGAACTCAGAACATTTCCAAGCTCTTCCTTATGTCTTAGATTGGTAATCATAATTTGATCATTTTGCTTTATGTCACCCTGGAAGAAAAGCTTTTCTATTTCAACCTCCAATTCCTCTAAACCTTTTCCAAAGGCAGCGGAAGTGGAGATCATGGAAATTAGACGTTCCTTAGATGATTCTACTAAATCAGAATTCGAATCAACGAATCCATCTTGATCATCAGGAAGGTTCCTTTGATTCAAAAGCGCTAGAATGTCCTTTTCCCTGACCTTTTGCTCAAGATCTGATTTATTGAGCAAAAAGATCGTTTTTTTATCACCGATCATGGAAAGGATCTCCCTATCATTTTCATCCAGTTCCACGGAAGTGTCCACTACGTATAAAATCAAATCTGCGTCCGTGGCATATTTTTTTGCCCTTTCAACGCCAATTTTTTCAACAACGTCTTCCGTATTGCGAATTCCAGCCGTATCAATGACATTCAAATGAATTCCTTGAAGATTTACATATTCTTCCAAGGCATCTCTTGTCGTACCGGCAATATCCGTGACAATCGCACGTTCCTGACCAAGAATCATGTTTAAAAGAGAAGACTTTCCTGCATTGGGCTTTCCAAGGATCACCGTAGATATGCCTTCCTTGATCATCTTACCATTTTCTGCAGTATCTAAAAGTCTTTGCACTTCTTTGATCAGCTGATCACATTTTTCCTTTAACCTGTCCTGATAACCGTCCAGGCTGATATGTTCAGGGTCATCCAGCGCGGATTCTATAAATGCAATTTCATATAAAATCTCTTCGCGCATGGAACGAATCTTATCAGAGAGGTCTCCTCGAAGCTGCGACGTGGAAGCCTTTAATGCCAATTCATTTTTGGAATGAATCAGATCCATCACGGCTTCCGCTTCAGCAAGGTCAATTCTTCCATTGAAAAAAGCTCTTTTCGTAAATTCTCCAGGCGTAGCCAATCTGGCACCTGCATGAAGCACCAGCTCCAACACCTTTTTTGTCACAAGCACGCCGCCGTGACAATTTATTTCAACAACGTCTTCCTTTGTATAACTCTTTGGAGCGCGAAAAACGGAAACCATGACTTCATCAAGGATCTTCATTGATTTCTGTTCCTCTTTGCCGTCTACAACAAATCCATAATGAATCGTATGGCTTTTCGCAGAGCATACAAATTTTTTTCCATTTTTGTTTCGAAGAATTGAATCTGCAATTTCCAAAGCCTGATCACCGCTGATTCTTACAATTCCAATCCCGGAGTCGGAGAGGGCAGTAGCAATGGCAGCAATCGTGTCATTCATCTTCTCCATAAATAACCCTCCAATGCAAGAAAAACCAATTGTCACTTTTCATACTTCGTGATGCTAAGTAACGCTTGGTTTTCCATGTTTTCACGTAACATGCAGTTTATTCACCTACATATTTTTTATACAAACTAAAACAACCAACTATTCCCTAAAAAATTTACATAAATTCAAAAAAATTTTACAAAAGTGATTCTCTAATGATTTACTACAAAATATGAAATGCTAATGCCAGTTGATATTAATAAATATTGATAATTCACTTTATCAATTTGGCAAATTTATATTGGACACACAATTGTAAAAGGGATAAATATATCCATATTTTATAAAGATAAAATGATTTGTTATTAAAGCTTATGCCAGTCTCGAGGGGATGGTTTGGATTATCTTTCTTCTTGGCGTGCCTTACGGCACGTCCCTCTCTACGTTCGGGATCGCAAGCATAGCTTGCGACATGGTGTTAAAGGTTACTAGAAAGATGATCCAAACCAAGCCCCGAGTCTTTCCATACTCTAATTTAAAATTATTTTTTCAGGGAAACAATCACTCTTCTGAAAGGATCTTCCCCTTCGCTGTGGGTCGTAACATATTTGTCATTCTGCAGAGCGGAGTGAATGATTCTTCTTTCATAGGGGTTCATGGGCTCTAAGGAAACAGGACGCTTCGTTCTCTTTACCTTGTAAGCAATGTTCTTTGCAAGGTTCTCTAGGGTTTCCTTTCTTCTCTCACGGTAATTCTCGGTATCAACCTTTACGCGAACGTAATCATCCGTGTTCTTGTTAACAACGAGAGACACCAGATACTGAAGGGAATCTAAGGTAGCGCCTCTCTTACCGATCAGCATTCCCATGTCATCACCGCTCAGCTCAATGTCAAGATTTCTCTCTTCCTCATTGAACTTTGCTACGATGGCAACCTCCATCTTCATTGCATCAAATACGTCTCTTAAAAAGGTCTTAGCACATTCTTCAAAGGATGCAGGAGATTCCTTTTCGTTCTTTTCCATTTTCGGAGCTTCGGTGGGCTTTACTTCCTCTTCCACCTTAATGGCAGCCTTAATGGTAGCCGGCTTGGAACCGATGCCCAGAAATCCTGCAGATTCTTTTTCAATGACTTCATATACAAGGCGATCGCTGGTAACTCCAAATTCCTGACAAGCATCCGTAATGGCTTCGCTAACTGTCTTTGCAGTAAACTCTTTATATTCCATTTTACTAATCCTCCAATGATTCACTGGTATTTACTTGTTTTTGTCATTGTATTGCTTTACCATGCCAGCCTTAGCAAACATGCTTCCGGAACCAGCCTTTGTCTTAGATCCGGAGCTTTCTGCATTTGCCATCGCTTCATTCTTTTCCTTTTCAGAAATGTTAGAATTAATGTTAGCCTTATTCTGCATGGTTTTTCTTGGCTGCTGAGATGGAATGTTTTTGGTATTCATCTGTGCATAAGCGTTAAGGCGCTCCTGCTGCAGCTTCATTTTTTCTAATTTCTTTGCGCTCTTTTCCTTATTCTGACTGATGATCTGGTCAAAATCCATTTTATCAATGTTTTTATTGATGATTACCTGCTGGATGGTACGAACAACGTTACCTGCGATCCAGTAGAGGCCCATGCCGGCTGCAAAGGAGTAACAGAACCATGCGGACATCAGAGGCATAAACATGTTCATCATCTTCATGGATTCTGCCATGGAATCTGCCTGCTCGTTACCGCTCTTAGGCTGCTGAGGCATCAGCTTTACACTGATGAACTGCGTCAGGGCGGAGAGAAGAGGAATCATGATGGCACCAATGACAAGACCATAGGAACCGGCAGCCCATGCTTCCTTAACAATACTGCTCGGAGCATTTCCAATGTTTAATCCCAGAAAATTATTATAGGTCTCAATCAATCCGCCTTTTCCCAGAATTAAATTTCCGTTATAAGTAAGATGATTCAAATTGTAATGATCCGCAATGGTTGCAATGTCAGCGGAAGAGAGTCTGTTTAATACGTCAATGACACCCTTTGTCATATCGGCGCTCATATTTTTGGAAAACTGAGCAACTGTGTTGGCAATGGAACTTATGTCACTGTTTTTTAGAAATTCCGCATTGTCCGTTGAGATAATTTTTTCTGCAAGAACTCCAAAGGTATTTCCTATCTTTGTAACATAAGCGGGAATGCTGTAAATGACGCGGTACAAAGCAAAAATGATCGGCATCTGAATCAATAAATACATACAGCTGCCTGTGGGAGATACGCCATATTTTGCATAAACCATTTGTACTTCCTGGTTCATGGCCATCTGGGAATCCGTATCCTTTTTATTCTTATATTTGCTTTGAATTGCCTGAATTTCCGGCTGCATTTTTGCGGACAGCTTTGAAAACTTTTGTTGCTTAATGGTCAGGGGCAGCATCAGCAGATTGACAACGATCGTGAAGAGAATGATTGCTAGACCGATGTTTGGAAGTCCGATCAGATCAAGCACGGAAAAAATTCCTTCCATGATCAAGCCAAGCAATTTTGACACCCAACCAATGATGAAGGTAGAATTTTGTGTAAAGACAATTACTTCCATTTATCCTCCTGGCATCGCTATTTCTTCCTATTAGAAATAAATTTCATTTTTACAAAACTCATTTCTCTTAAATCATCCGGAACTGGATCATATCCTCCTTTTGAAAAAGGATTACATCTTAAAACTCTCCAAAACGCCAAAAGCCCTCCTTTCAGTGCTCCATGTTTTTCTACAGCTTCTAATCCATAACAAGAGCAGCTTGGAACGTAAGGGCATTTTGTTCTTTTCATTGGAGAAAGATATTTTTGATATAATCTTATAATAGCGATTAAAATTTTTTTCATAAACAAGTTTTAATATAGATAAACTTTTATGATCTTATGGAGCTTTGCAAGATGGAGCAGGGCACTTTCCACGTCAAAATAACTGGCCTGCGCGGCAGAGCTTCTTGCAACGATTACAATATCCAAACCACTATTGAATACGCTCTCATGTAACCGATAGCTTTCTCGAACCAGTCTGGCAATGCGATGTCTCACCACACTGTTTCCCACTTTCTTACTCACGCTGATTCCAATTCTGTTTTTCTCAAGGCCATTTTCCTTTATTATCATTACAAAATATTTGTTGGCATACGATTTGCCATTCTTGTAAACAAACTGGAATTGATGATTTTTCTTTAAGGATTCCGAAAATTTCATAACTTAAAACCTTAAATTTCTATTTCTTAAATTTCAGAGAAAAAAAGGTCACATTTCTGTGACCTATAGCAGTTTATATCTTTTAAGCGGAAAGCTTTTTTCTTCCCTTTGCACGTCTTGCTGCTAATACTTTTCTTCCGCCGGCAGTACTCATTCTAGCTCTAAAGCCATGTACTCTGGCATGTGAACGCTTTTTAGGCTGATATGTCATCTTCATGGTCAGGCACCTCCTTTACTTTTACAGGAAAATAGCATATTGATTGTATAAAAAATAAAGGTCTGTGTCAAGAAAAAAATTATAAAAATCCCTAAAAATAAAGAAAATTTAGAAATCGTAAAATTTTAGAATTTTCTTTTATACACTTATCCACATACATATACACATAAAAAAATAATATGCAAGATATCCACACATTATTCACTTCATGTGGATATCTGTGTTTTATCTGCCATTAATTTGTGAAAGGAATTGTGAATATTCTTAGAAAATACTGTCAAAACATGGGAGAAGACGATTTCATAACTTATCCACTTATTTTAAAAAATATCCACGTGTCCATTAAAATACCCTATTTATAAACATAATTATCAACATTATGTGGATAACTTTTTATCAAAAAGGGTCAAAATACGTTCATAACTAACATTTGAAAATTTTTCTAATTTATTATAGAATTAGTACGATGGTTTAGTGTCGGGTTATATGGCTTTTTCGGTCTTAGACACCAAATCTGGACATTTGATTGGGAAGGTTTAGGTACTTTTTTATGGAAATTATGAAAGAAAGCTGGAATGACATTAAAGAAACAGTCAGAAGGGAATACAACCTCTCTGACATTTCTTATCATACTTGGATTGAATCATTGAAATTCCACGACGTGACGAATGACGTGGTCAATATTTTGATTCCTTCCGATCAGGCGAGCGCCCTGGATTATATCTCTAAGAAGTTTACTAATTTCTTTAAAGTAACGATCACGGAGATGTTTGATCATAATTATGAAGTAAATTTCTTATTGGAAAACAGTCAGAATTCCAATCTTAACGCTGGGACGGCGGAAAAGAGTACTGACCATACCATGACGAATAACGTGAATCATGAAAATGCAAATCTGATTCCCAGATATCGTTTTGATACTTTTGTCGTTGGTAGCAACAATAAATTTGCACATGCTTCTTCCTTGGCCGTAGCAGAGTCTTATCCTGTGATTACTTACAACCCATTATATCTTTATGGCGGTCCGGGACTTGGAAAGACTCACTTAATGCATTCCATCGGTCACATGATTTTGGACAACCATCCCAATATGAAGGTGCTCTATGTCACCAGTGAGGAATTCACGAATGAGGTGATCGAATCCATTCGTAGTGGTAATGCTGCTTCCATGACGAAGCTTCGCGAAAAATATAGAACCGTTGACGTTTTGATGGTCGATGACGTTCAGTTCATTATAGGTAAGGAAAGTACACAGGAGGAATTTTTCAATACCTTTAACGTCCTTCATGCCACGGGAAAACAGATCATTCTTTCCTCAGATAAGCCACCAAAGCAGATGAGCGCCCTGGATGAGCGCTTCCGTTCCAGATTCGAATGGGGTCTGACGGCAGACATTCAGCCACCTGATTATGAGACAAAGGTTGCCATTCTTCGGAAAAATGCAGAATCCTGTGATAAGAAGATTTCTGAGGAAGTCATTCAATACATTGCAAACAACATTAAGTCCAACATTCGTGAGCTGGAGGGTGCATTTAATAAGATCGTTGCCTTTGCAAAGCTCAATAAGCTCGATCAGGACATCACCCTGGCCGTTGCGGAAGAAGCCTTAAAGGACATGATTGATCCTAACAAAACCAATGAAATCACTCCAAACCTGATTATAGACGTGGTTTCTGAGCATTTTGGCGTAAAATCAGAGGACATTACCTCAAAAAAGAGAAATGCAGAGTTTGTTTTGCCCAGGCAAATCATTATGTATCTTTGCAGAAAGCTGACGGATACTTCATACACAAATATTGCAAAGCTTCTTAATAAAAAGGACCATACCACCATCATCCACGGATGCTCTAAGATTGAATCTGAGATGGAGACCAATAAGGATCTGAAAAATAAGCTGGAGGTCATTGAAAAGAAGATAAACCCATCCTAAACGTGGAAAGAATTAGAACAGGACGTGGAAACCTGTCGATAACTTTTTTTCATGAATTTTTGGTTTCAGATGGGATGTGAATAACTTTTGAAAAATAATGACTTTTTCCTAAATTATTCACTAGTTTTTCATTCCATTTTTCCCTTAAAAATGGTATAATAAGAGTGGTTTTGCACATATCAACTCCTATTACTAAGAAGAATACGATCTTTCTTTTTTATTTATTATCTATAGGGGTCACAGACTGGTACAATAGATGCTGAAGGGAGATATGCACGTTATGAAATTTATTTGCTCTAAATCTAATCTTTTATCCGGATTACAGATTGTATCGAAGGCCGTTCCTAATAAGACGACGATGTCCATTCTTGAATGTATTCTTGTAGATTGTACGAAAAATATGATAAAGTTAACTGCCAATGACATGGAGCTTGGCATGGAAACCGTCATAGAAGGCGACATTATTGAAAAAGGCATCATTGCTCTGGACGCAAAGATGTTCTTAGACATTATTAGAAAGCTTCCTGACAGTGACGTTACCATTGAATCTGACGGATCCTTTAAAACCTTTATTAAGTGTGAAAAAGCGAATTTTACTATCATTGGAAAATCAGGAGAGGATTTTTCTTATCTTCCCATCGTTGAGAAGAATAATCAAGTATTAATTAGCCAGTTTACGCTGAAGGAAGTTATCCGTCAGACGATCTTCTCCATCTCTGACAACGAAAATAACAAGCTGATGACTGGTGAGCTCTTTGAGATTAATGGAAGTGAACTAAAGGTGGTTTCTTTGGATGGCCACAGAATTTCCATTCGTAAAATAAGTCTTAAGGATCATTATGAACCTGCTCGTCTGATTGTTCCAGGAAAGACCTTGAATGAGATTTCTAAGATCATTCCCGGAGATGCGGATAAGGATGTGATCATTTCCTTTACGAATAATCATATTTTATTTGAATTTGATGATACCTTAGTTGTTTCCAGATTGATCGAGGGTGAATATTTCAAGGTGGAGCAGATGCTATCCAGCGATTATGAGACCAAGGTCAGAGTCAATAAGAAGGAGCTTTTGAACTGTATCGACAGAGCTACCCTTCTTGTAAAAGAAGGAGACAAAAAGCCAATTATCATCAATATAACGGATGGATTTATTGAACTGAAAATTAATTCTACCCTCGGCAGCATGAATGAAGAAATTGACGTTGAAAAGCAGGGAAAGGATTTAATGATTGGATTTAATCCAAAGTTTTTGATTGATGCACTGAGAGTCATTGATGATGAGGAAGTGGATCTTTACATGGTGAACTCTAAGGCACCTTGCTTCATCAAGAACGAGGAGGAGTCGTATATTTATCTTGTTCTTCCTGTAAACTTTACGACGGTTTCCTGATAAACTCGGGGTCTGTATTTAATCATATCTCTACGGCACGCTCGCGCTATGGGTTCGCCGTATCAGTACTAAGTTGTCACTGATCGAAACCGTCACGTTGTGACGGCTCCGACAGCATACGCCAACTAAGTACTGACGGCTGGAACACATGCCGTAGAGATATGATTAAATCGACCCCTCGAGGTATGGAAAAGCCGTAGAAATTATATAGAAAATCATAGATAACATAGATAAATATACGATTTAAAGTATAATTTATTATTTTAGAAATTTAGATTGTAGATTGTATAATACTTCGAGGGGATGGATTGGATGGTCTTTTCAGGTCAAATGGTTAGTGGAAAGACCATCCAATCCAAAGCCCCGAGTTCTGCAGTATTAAAAGGAAAATAACATGGAAATTGTAAGGATTAAGGATGAATTTATTAAGCTGGGACAGGTTTTGAAGCTGGCGGGGTTGGTTGAATCCGGCGTGGATGCAAAACTTGTGATCCAGGACGGACTTGTAAAGGTCAATGGAGAAATTGATACCAGAAGAGGCCGGAAGATTGTGGCTGGAGATATTGTGGAATATCAGGGCAGTAAAGTAAAAGTGGAGCAAAAGGCATGATCATTAAATCCATAGAGTTGTCTGATTACCGAAATTATGATCATCTTTCCTTGGAATTTAGTCCTGGAACAAATATTTTGTATGGGGATAATGCGCAGGGAAAGACCAATATCCTGGAAGCCATTTATGTTTCTGCCACGACAAAGTCCCATAAGGGCAGCAAGGATCGGGATATTATCAATTTCGATAAGGAAGAAGCTCACATTAGGACTGTGATTGAAAAAGAAAACGTGGATACCCGTATTGACATGCATCTTCGAAAAAATAAATCGAAGGGACTTGCCATTGATGGACAAAGGGTAAAAAAGGCCGCTGATTTAATTGGTCTTTGTAACGTGGTGTTCTTTTCGCCGGAGGATCTTGGAATCATTAAAAACGGTCCTTCTGAGAGAAGACGCTTTGTTGACATGGAGCTTTGCCAGCTGGACAGCTTTTATTTTTATAATCTGAGTAATTACAACAAGATTGTAGATCAAAGAAATACCCTGCTGAAGGACATGTATTTTAATCCGCAGCTTCGGGAGACCTTAAATATTTGGGACATGCAGCTGGTTTCCTACGGAAGCAAGATCATTGAGAGAAGAAAGCTTTTTGTTGAGCAGCTCAATGAAATCATTGAAGGAATCCATTTTAGTCTTTCCGGCGGTAGGGAGAAAATTAAGATTGTTTACGAACCTGACGTGGAGATGGATGCTTTTGAGAAAAAGCTTCAGGAAAATCAAGAGAGAGACGTTCGTTCAAAAATGACGACGGTTGGTCCTCATAGGGATGATTTTTCCTTTCTAATCGGGGACGTTGACATTCGGAAATTTGGATCTCAGGGTCAGCAGAGGACGGCAGCATTGTCCTTAAAGCTTTCGGAAATAGAATTGGTAAAAAAAATTACGAAGGATACGCCAATTCTTTTGTTGGATGACGTGTTGTCGGAGCTTGACAGCAATCGCCAAAATTATTTGTTAAACAGTATTGGAACGATTCAGACAATCATTACCTGTACTGGTTTGGAGGAATTTGTAAACAATCGGTTTGAGATCGACAGAGTTTACAAGGTCACAAACGGGACGGTAGATATCATGAATAATTAATGTTTTTGGAATGTGATTTTGAGGTATTGAAAATTTATTAGCGATTGAGAATTTATTAGAGATATTTAAGGAGCATGTTAGTTCATGAGCGAAGAGAATCTTAGCAGTACGATGGTGGATCATGAATATGGAGCGGATCAGATCCAAATTTTGGAAGGTTTGGAGGCCGTTCGTAAAAGACCTGGCATGTATATCGGTACTACCTCCAGCAGAGGACTTCATCATTTAGTGTATGAGATCGTTGACAATGCAGTAGATGAAGCCTTGGCTGGTTTTTGTGATACCATTGACGTCACCATCAATGAGGATAATTCCGTCACCGTTATTGATAACGGCAGAGGAATTCCCGTTGGCATCAATCATAAGGCCGGTATTCCTGCGGTAGAGGTGGTATTTACCATTCTGCATGCCGGAGGTAAGTTTGGCGGCGGAGGATATAAGGTTTCCGGCGGTCTTCATGGCGTTGGCGCATCCGTCGTGAATGCTCTTTCCAATTGGCTGGAGGTTGAAATCTGCCAGGAAGGAAAGGTTTATAAGCAGCGTTATGAGAGAGGCCATGTTTGCTATCCCTTAAAGGAGATCGGAACCTGTCCTGTTGAGAAAACGGGTACGAAGGTTACTTTCCTTCCTGATGATACGATCTTTACCGAGACGACGGAATATGATTTTGACGTGCTCAAGAGAAGACTTCGTGAAATGGCATTTTTGACCAAGGGTCTTCGCATTATTTTAAGAGATGACCGTCAGGAGAAGGATAACGAAGAGACCTTCTTAAGTGCAACGGAAAGTGCTCAGCTTGGCGATCTTTTGGAGAGAGCTGAGGAGGATGCAAAGCTTCAAAAGCAGGAAGCAGCAGCGAACCTAGATGATGAGGATTCTGAAAGCGAAGAAAGTAAGCTGGAGAACCTTGAAATTGAAGAAAACATTCCGGAAAGCAAGACGAAAACCGGCGGAAAAATTGGAAAATCTCACGTCATCACTCTCGAGGATGGCAGAAAACAAAGAGTCATTGAGTTTTACTATGAAGGCGGCATTAAGGAATTTGTAGAATATCTCAATAAGAGCAAGACGCCTCTTTATGAAAATATCCTGTATTTTGAGGGTGAAAAGAATGGCGTGTATGTTGAGGTTGCCTTCCAACACAATGATTCCTACAACGAAAGCGTGTTTAGCTTTGTAAATAACATCAATACGCCTGAGGGCGGAACGCATCTGCAGGGCTTCCGTAACTCCATTACGAAGACCTTTAACGATTATGCGAGAACGGCAAAGCTCTTGAAGGATAACGAGCCGAATCTTTCAGGTGAAGACATTCGTGAGGGACTTACCGCAATCGTCAGTGTCAAGATTGAGGATCCTCAGTTTGAAGGTCAGACAAAGCAAAAGCTTGGAAACAGTGAAGCAAGAGGAGCCGTTGACAATATTGTCAGTGAACAGCTGACTTACTTCCTGGAATTAAATCCCATGGTTGCCAAGTCCATTTGTGAAAAGTCGATCTTAGCGCAGCGTGCTAGAGAAGCTGCCAGAAAGGCAAGAGACTTAACGAGAAGAAAGACGGCGCTGGATGGCATGACGCTTCCCGGTAAGCTTGCAGATTGTTCCGACAAGGATCCTGCAAATTGTGAGATCTATATCGTAGAGGGAGATTCCGCAGGCGGAAGCGCGAAAACGGCAAGATCCCGTGCAACTCAGGCAATTTTGCCGCTTCGCGGTAAGATTTTGAACGTGGAGAAGGCGAGACTTGATAAGATTTATGCAAATGCCGAGATTAAGGCAATGATCACGGCCTTTGGTACCGGAATACATGATGATTTTGACATTGCAAAGCTTCGCTACAACAAGATCATTCTCATGACCGATGCCGACGTGGATGGTGCACATATCAGTACACTTCTTTTGACCTTTATTTACCGCTTCATGCCGGAGCTGATCAAGCAGGGTCACGTATTCCTTGCAAAACCGCCTCTGTATAAGCTGGAAAAAAATAAAAAGATCTGGTATGCATACAGTGATGAGGAACTTGATGAGATCTTAAAGGAAGTTGGCCGTGACCAGAATAATAAGATCCAGCGTTATAAGGGTCTTGGTGAGATGGATGCGGAGCAGCTTTGGGAGACTACGATGGATCCCGAGAGAAGAATTTTACTTCGCGTGAACTATGACGAGGAGATGGAATCCGAACTGGATCTTACCTTTACGACCTTGATGGGAGATAAGGTAGAGCCCCGCCGTGAGTTCATTGAAGAGAATGCAAAGTTCGTTAAGAATCTGGATATTACTTAATTTATAAAAAATTACTTTAGTCTGTGCAGACAGAAAGAGGAACCATGAACGACGATATTTTTGATCAGAAGCCAAATGAATTTGATAAGATTCATGAGGTTGATCTGAAAGAAAGAATGGAAACATTCTATATCGATTATGCCATGAGCGTTATTGCGGCGCGAGCCCTTCCGGACGTGCGCGATGGCTTAAAGCCAGTGCAAAGACGTGTGCTTTATTCCATGATTGAGTTGAATAACGGTCCTGACAAGCCGCATCGTAAGAGTGCGCGTATTGTCGGTGATACCATGGGTAAATACCATCCCCATGGTGACAGCTCCATCTACGGCGCATTGGTTAACATGGCGCAGGATTGGAATACCAGATATCCCTTGGTGGATGGCCATGGTAACTTTGGATCCATGGATGGAGACGGTGCGGCTGCCATGCGTTACACGGAGGCAAGGCTTTCTAAGATCAGTATGGAGCTCCTCGCTGACATCGGAAAGGATACCGTAGACTTTGTACCGAACTTTGATGACACCGAAAAAGAGCCTGTTGTTCTTCCCTCCCGTTATCCGAACCTTTTGGTAAACGGTACCACGGGTATTGCCGTCGGCATGGCGACGAACATTCCGCCTCACAATCTTCGTGAGGTCGTACAGGCCGTTGTCAAAATTATTGACAATAAGATTCAGGAAAACCGTGAGACCTCCATCGATGAAATTTTAGAGATCGTCAAGGCACCGGATTTTCCGACGGGTGGCTTAATTCTTGGTACCAAAGGCTGCGAAGAAGCCTATCGCACGGGCCGTGGCAAGATTCGCGTGCGTGCCGTGACCAATATCGAGACGCTTCCCAACGGAAAGAATCAGATTATTGCCACGGAGCTTCCCTACATGGTAAACAAGGCAAATCTGATCATCAAGATTGCCGAGCTTGTAAAATTAAAGAAAATTGATGGCATTACGGACATCCGTGATGAGTCCAACCGTGAGGGTGTCAGAGTTGTCATTGAGCTTCGCCGTGATGCCAATCCGAACGTCGTTTTGAACCAACTTTATAAGCATACCCAGCTGCAGGATACCTTTGGCGTGATTATGCTCGCGCTGGTAAATAATGAGCCTAAGGTCATGAGCCTCCTTGATATGCTGAATTACTATATTAAGCACCAGGAGGACGTCGTTACCCGCCGCACCAAGTATGATTTAAATAAGGCGGAGGAACGAGATCACATTTTACAGGGTCTCTTAAAGGCACTGGATTTCATTGATGAGGTTATTTCCATTATCCGCAGCAGCCAGAATCCGCAGGAAGCAAAGGATCGCCTGATTGAGCGCTTTGAACTTTCCGACGTGCAGGCGCAGGCCATTGTTGACATGAGACTGCGTGCGTTGACAGGTTTGGAGAGAGCTAAGCTTGAGGACGAGCACAAGGAGCTTGTTGCAAGAATTGCCGAATTAAAGGCCATCCTTGCCGACGAAAAGCTGCTCCTTGGCGTCATTAAGGAGGAAATCCAAATCATTGCGATCAAATATGGCGATGACAGAAGAAGTAAGATCGGCTTTGATGAATTAGACATCTCCATCGAGGACATGATTCCTCACGAAAATACCGTGATCGCCATGACAAAGCTTGGCTACATCAAGCGCATGACGGTGGATAATTTCAAGGCGCAGAACCGTGGAGGAAAGGGAATTAAGGGCATGCAGACCATCGAAGATGACTATATCGAGGATCTGCTGATGACGACAAATCATCATTACCTGAACTTCTTTACCAACATGGGCCGTGTGTACCGATTAAAGGCTTACGAAATTCCCGAAGCCGGAAGAACTGCGAGAGGAACGGCGATCGTGAACCTTTTGCAGCTCAATGCTGGTGAG
>JAEEGG010001743.1_pt1 | contig 57754 bp, 40 predicted proteins | sample 9134161 | NCBI WGS metagenome assembly JAEEGG01 (sample SAMN16246543, study PRJNA631951) | gut metagenome | biome: gut microbiome; feature: rumen; material: CR-attached | host: Bos | place: Iran: Karaj | collected 2018-10
TAATTTAAGTTAGATTTTTGGTGCAAAGATACAAAAAAAATGGAAACGGACCAAATTATTATCTAGTAAAAATATCTCAAAACAATATTTTTATTTGTTGATTAACTATGCATTTGTCGGATGAACCTTATTTTTATCTCTTTCAAACGCAGAAATTCTCTAGAGAAGAAAAAGAAAAATTTCTACGCGAATATGCAAGCGAAGGACACGATAATGGTGCAGAAATGCTTTTGGATTTAATTCGGAGGCTGGACAATGGAAACAAAATCACAATTTTGTGCAATTTGATTAACTATCGCGTTAATGAAGATATCTCTATGACAGATTTTATGAGATTAACATCTTCTCTTGAAAGAGTTCCAATTACGGATTTACGTTTTTTGAATAATTACACGTCTGAGAATAACATTAATGGTGTTAACGATTCCTTGCTTTCGGCAGGTCTAATTTATGAATCCACAGTTAATGTTGGAAAAACACCCCTTTTTCGACTAAATTATTCTGGATATCAAATGTTAAGATATGGCCTCGATAATCATGACGTCAATATACCGGAAAACTTCCCCAAAAATATTCCAGGTTTCATCACAGCAGTAGACGTAGATAATAAATTGAGTGAAGAAGAATTTGATGCTGGAGAGTATTAAGGATAATATATCATCTTTTCAATATTGACAACTGAACAAGCAACCCCACTGATTTTCAGCAAAATGCCGATTATCAGTGGGGTGATTGTTCCTTAATTGTATCACGCAAGCCATGATGGAGACATTAGATGATGATTAAAACAAGTTGAGCCATTTGCCAACCAGCGTGACTACCACGGCATCAGATATGAAGAATCCTAGGACGAAGAAGAACCAGAAAAACCACTGGGCATAATGTCCCAGATAACAGCCATCATATTCCTTGTATCGTTTCTGAATTCTCCTGCGTTCTTCGGCAAACATACCATTGACATCATGGATATGTTCCTGCATCTTGGCAAGCATCCATTTGTGTTCCTGGTCAAACAAGTCTTGTATCTTCTTCCAGTCTGCATCAGCGACGTTGACTGAAACCTGAAGTTTGGTCGGTGCATCTTTCAGAACATTGTCAATATGCTCATTGATAGTGTCAACCTTGCCACGAATGGCTGTGACCGAATCATCCAGTTTCCTTTCGCATCGCTGATACTGCTGAATGGCAGACTCCAGTTCAAGAGTGGCATTGATCCAAGTATTTGTGGCTTTGTCAATGTCCTCACTCAACTTTTTGAGTTCTGGTGCACGATTGACCACAGAATCCTCGGCATCCTTCTCCTGAATTTCCTCCTGAACTTCGCCCCACATTTCATCGAAGTCGGGCATATCCTCATTGTTCTTACTTTTTCTGATATTTGACATATTGAATTGATTTAACGGTGGAAACCGCGTTTAACTGTTTTTGGTTTGCACATGGAGTGTGCCATCTGGAGGCATCGACGGGCAAACATACGTTCATCCTCGTCATCCTTTTTGCCCCAATCAGATTCAGGGGAGGAACCACCACCTCCACATGATTCTGACATGGATGTTGCAGCATCAATGTAGCCGACAAAGAGAAGCATTGCAGTATGAGCAACGTTCTCAATTGTGGCAGTATCATTGCCCTCTGGAACCTGAGCCTCATTGAGGAAAATATCCTTGACTGAATCAGGAATCCAGACCTTCTTGACCTCACTGCCAGTATCGATATTGAAAACTGTCTTGGCTGGTGTAGGCTTGGGCTGAACACTCGGCTGAACTTTGGTCTGGGTAGATGTCGGCATTGGAGCAACCGAGCGTGACGGACGGCTGCTTGGTGTTACAGCCGGTGAAGCAGGTTTCGCTCTGACCTGAGTAGGCTTCGGATGGAACTTCTTCCATGTGGCTTCAAGCTGTGATGCCATGTATTTACGTCCTATTTCAGATGCCTTGAATACAGATGCATTCTTGCCGATGGTGTAGCCGACAAGTTTCTTGTCCTTGTCGTAACGAGGTGTTACCTCATGGCCTTTCATGCGAAGCATCTTGAAATAGAAGTCAACGTCAAACTCCTGCATCTTCTGTAGGGTGTATTCGCAGAAGTCCGCAATCTCTTGCTTCCGCATATCACGTATTTCCTTTGGCTGCTTCCAACCATGACGCATGTTGATGATTTCCGCAGCCATCATTGCCCGCTTGTAAATATCATGGATATCGTTGGTGTTGCCGTCAAGGTCAACACGGCAGCAGTCCATGTGGAGGTGCAGCGTTCCCGACTTGGAATCAGAGTGAAGTCCACCCACGTTCATTGAGTTGCGGAAATTGGTCTTCACTTCCTTCATCATGCCCTTGGGGATGAGTCTGAGAGAGTCCATTGTTTCCAGACTTTCATCTTGAAGGTTCGCCCAGTCATTCATTGTGAAGTTTGCTGCCTCTTCTTTGGAGGGGGAGATTACAAACTGCACCATGAGGCGTTCCAGCTTTCGCCCGACAGTCCTGTCCTGCTGATGCAACTGGCAGTGATGCTTCATCATATACCAGATGGTGGTCGGGGCGATACCTTCAGGCATGTGGTTTACCTTGACCAACTTTGCCTTCTCTTTCTCTAATGCGTACCTTACGGCATTGCCGCCGTAGGGTACGACTTTTGCAAGCATAATCATATAGCACTCCTTTCTTTGGTCAGTACAGGAGATGAAATATTCTCTTCGATGCTGTACCAATGTTGGATGAGTTCTGCGCTTGACCTAATCCACCATGTCATGAACTTCTCCGACTTGAAAAGCTTCAACTTTTCCTCTTCCGTTTTCTTGGAAAGGACGCTGGTTATTTTTATCAGGTCCGTCCTGGCATAGACAAGGGAGTTCAGGGCATCGACCTCTTCCCTGGTGAGCCGCTGACGAGGATGATGCTTCAAGCCTGTCTCGGTCAGATAGCGGTTCAGACTTTTGCCACATTCCTTGGCAAGTGCTTTGAGATTGTCGTAGTGCTGCTGAAGGATGTTGCCGACAAGTTCGGAAAAGGGCATGAAAAGAGCCGCCCGGGGAGGGACGGCCTATAACATATAACAAGGTCGAGACGAGAAAATGATTCGGGAGGGTGTACCAATACTTTTCAGTAGCATTAACTGTAAGCTATACCATGTATTCTTGATTCACTTGCTTGATATATATTTCTTCATAAAATAATCAAGTAGTTTATAAAATGATTCTTGTTTCAATTTAGAAGAACCAATATCATGCCTGCAACAAGCTAATCCTGCGACGTAATCATCATCATATTCTTCAAAAAAGTAGTAACGAGCGGGATGGTCTTTGTCACTATCCCATAAGCGTTCACTTTTTTGCTCTTCTTGAAATTCCAACTTTACGCCCAATAATTCATTTATTTTCCCAATATAAATGTCGCTTGCCCAAAAGTTCTTTTTATATGGTATTATGATAGTCTTTTCTTTCCATTCACGGTCATCACGTCCTACTCTTGTTATACCATCTTCGATATGAGTTGCTTCCATATCAGATATAAAATCAAACAAGCCTAAAAAATCCGAATTTGGATGATTGTTAAGATAATCTTTATGTAATTCTATCTTGTTATCGTTTTGTGTTGAAGGGAGAACTAAATATTGCCCTCTTGCTTTTTCTGCATCAAAGTTCTCATAAATACCCAAATATAAAAGGCATTGTAAATAATTCTGTAATGAGATGATTTCATCAGGATAATCTAAACTGTCTAAAGTTGCTTTGTAGGTTTCTGTCTCTTTGTCATATTGTAAAGAAATATTTAGGATAGAATTAATAAGGCTGACTATATATATATTCATATACGGTTTCAAGTCCTTTCCGACTGTTATCAATATAGAATTTATATCCTGAATAACTTGTAAACCATATACAATATCCAATGCATCTGAGAATTTGAATGGATGAACATTGATATTATTCTCCTTTTGAGGGAGTAATTGATTGAGATAAGTGAAGTTCACTTGTTCTAAAGAATAACCAGAGTTGATATAAGCATTTAACAAAGGAACAATATTTCTAAACAGTGTTATGATAGGCCATGAATTGTAAGTTCGCTTTTGAAAGTAGTGATCTATTCGTTGTATGGAATCCGCATAAAATGTGTGTTCAAGCGAATCTTCATTTCTCATACATACTTTAATGACAAATTCATAGTGAAAATGCAATTCAATATATTCATTATAATCAAGTCCACGTGAATAAAATTTTTTTAATACTTTCGTCTTTATCAACAATTCCTTTATTTCAACATTGCCAATCAGTATAGGTGCAAGTTCTTTTTGGCCATTATCAATATTTATATATCCGGTTTCGCATATTATATTATCCACGTGACCTATTTCCTCACAACAATAACGCATGGTCTCATATCTTTCATTCTTTACATGGACAAAAGGCGGATGTTCAACATAGGGTAGTCTATTATCAACAAAGCGTTCCTTTTCAATCACTTCTGTTTTATCACTTACCCAAAAGCGACCTGAAACATCTGTCGTTTCAAATGTTCCGTCCTCATTTATCCTCACATCATCTATGACTTCTTTACCGTTTATTAGTATCATAATTCAAACATTTAGTTTTTTGGGGGAAAGGAAAGGCGTAGAGTCACATTCTACGCCTATGGAATTGGTTCTTGTACGTGGAACACCGAATAATTCTCGCAAATCTGACAAGAAATCGGTAAAGAAGTATAGCGGCAAGATCCAACCATAATGAACAATATCGTCAAGTTTATCTATGACACCTGCTAATACAACTATTTCCCAAAAATGTTTGCGTACAAACAATCCAACCTTTTTAATGGTCGGCTGAACGTCTTTGATAAACGATGCCGACGAAATCATTTTTATTATGTTCATCTTCATTCGTTTTTAACGTTAAACATCAATTCCCACGTCTTTGGGAGTCGAACCCAGTTAATTGCAACCATCTTGCAGACGTGAATGCAAAATTACACAAAATAAGTCAAACATAGCCTTCAAACGTACAAAAAATATGAAAATGACGGTAATTTCGTATAATTCTTGTCGAAATCGTGCTGGGATTGTGAAGAATTTGCTAACTTCGCATTGTGTTCTTCAACTTATTGTTTAACTTGCCAAAAGCGAGGCGTTGCTGAGTCATCCCAAAGAGGGTGAAATCTTGCATATATGAAAGATATAATCTCCTATATAGAGAAGATGTAACCTTAAATATAGGGAAGATTTAACCTCTGATATAGGGGAGATTCAAGCGGCTTGCCGAGCCACAATGAAAGAAAGGGTAAACGTATGGCTTTTTACAAGAAGGTTTACAAGCAATTGAGCAAGTTGTGGTACCCGCAGTCGGTGCTTGTGGGTAGCACGGTGACGACCGACCAGATTGCGAAGCGACTAGCGGCAGAATCGACAGTGAGTCCGGCTGACGTGAAAGCGGTGTTGGAGGCTCTGTCGGGCGTGATGGGCGACTACATGGCTCAGGGTCGCTCGGTGAAACTGGACGGCATCGGCTCGTTCTTCTTCCAGTCGTCGGCCACGGGCAACGGTGTGAAGAAGGCGGAGGATGTTTCGGCCAATCTGATTAACGGCGTGAAGGTGCGCTTCATTCCCGAGACAACGTACAAGCGTGGCGGCGGTTCGTCGATGAAGGGTCGTAAGGCTACCCGTGCGCTGACCGACGTTGATATTGAGTGGATTGACGTGGCTACGCTGGCATCCTCTGGATCCTCTGGCGAGATTACGGAATAGATGTAACGAGATTGTAAAATGGTGGTTATAGTGGTGGGGGGCACCTCTTCCCATTCCGAACAGAGAAGTTAAGCCCACAAATCGCCGATGGTACTGCACTAAGTTGTGGGAGAGTAGGACGCTGCCTGAAAGATAATGGCGACTCTATATAAGAGTGGTTTAGACTATAAATTTAAATCAAATGTTCTTATGAAAAAGTTTTTTAAGACTTTGGAGTAGGCCATTGAGTTTGGGATGTCCATGTACGGCGTATATACTGCATATACAGCAGTATTAACCGCTACAAATCCTGGACTCTTTGGTCTGTTCTGCTTAGCCTACGCAGTTTTCGAGGCTGGCAAGTAGATTGAAAAGTTGGATAACATGTTATCCTAAACAATTGCCCGAAAGGGAGGGTGGGTTGGTGGGATTTTTCCTTTCATAATTCTTTGAACAGACTCACATTTGGAGTCATCGGCCATCGTCGCATAGATATGTGTTGTTGACACGTTCTTGTGTCCCAACATATGCTGTACAGTATAGACGCTTGTACCAACATCCACTTGTAATGACCCGAAGGTGTGCCGACTACAATGGAACGAAATCTTCTTGGTGATGCCAGCTGCCTTCAGCCAGTTCTTCAAGGGTGTCTGCGTCATCTTGTCTGTGAAACCTTCAAAGACCTTACCTGTTCCGCTGCCACCAATCAACTCCAGTGCTTCGTCGCTAATAGGATTGTTCACCAGTTCCTTGGTCTTCTGCATCCGAAGGGTGACATACATACATACCTCCATCACCGTATGGCTGTATGTGAGTCCATTCAAGTTGCTTGATGTCGCTCTTTCTCAATCCTGTCAGACAGGCAAAGAGGAAGGCGGTCTTCAGAACGGGATATTCGCAAGGAGTGTTCGCCAACTTGACAAGTTCATCCTTGGACAGATGCTCTTTCTCTGTTGGGATAGTGTCAATCCGTTCCAAGAAGCCATTGGGGTTCTCCATAATCTTATGTTCCCTGTAAGCGGTGTGGAGCACGGCACGGAAGGTTGACCAATAGCCAGCCACGGAATTGATGTGAAGCTTGTGTTCCGTGTGGATGGTCTGCGGAGCAGTCAGCAGGTAGTCACGAAATCTATTGCAGAGGTCAACATTGATTTCCTCGAAAGTACATTTACCGTTACAGAAGCGGTTGAAGTGTTTATAGACATGCTGCCACTTGCAGTTCTTCTTGTCTGCCTTCATCTTGAAGTAGGCAAGAAAGTCTCCCTTCATCTTTGCTTGGTCAAAGAAGTCATAGCGTTCGTTGTAGTCCTTCTCGCGCTGGTTCTTGGGCTTGGCAAAGATGTAGATGCCAAGTGACTCATGTCTCTGTACCTTCATGGTTGACTCGTCCCTGTAGCCGGGATAGTAGTCAAGGTAGAAGCTCAGTTGCGTACCTTTCTTTATCTTACGTGTACGCAGGGTTACTGTCTTGCAAATGTTACTCATACTTGTATGAAATTTGTTTTGTTAATAATCGAAGGCTATGCGTCTCATAGCGGGTGCAAAGTAACTGCGTGATGGAAGTGTGACCAAAGCACCTTTCCATAACCTGTGGATAATTGTACTTTCACGCAGTTGATGCCTATTATTGGGCGTTATTGGAGCCTGTAAGTCCCGAATTGTGCCAGTCTGTTTGCCATTATTAGGTCTAATTCCTCCTTGACGATGAGGTTCTGCACACCGACTTTCACCTTGGTGATGTTGTTCGTCTTGACAATAACACAGATGTTACTCTTGGTCATGCCATACTTCTCGGCAGCTTCGGCTGTGGTGTAATAGGCATCACTCGCCTTCAGGTCGGGACGGAAGATTTTATCAAGATGTATCTTTGAATAGTAGGTCCTGCCATATTCTCGCTTGGTGGGAATATGGCGGCGGTAGGCTTGGGTGCGCAAGGATTCCTTGGTCGTGGAATATAGGGATTCTGCCTCATCCGTTGTGAGCCATTCTGTCAAGGCTTCAATCTCGGCAGTAACTCCGAAGAGGGCATCCATGTGTCTTCGGCTATAATAGTTCTTTCCGGCAATCTTACACATAGGAATGTTGTTCCTTTTGGCTGAAACATAGAGCCAAGACTTCTTAACCTTGTAGGTTGCCATAACGTCCTCGCCAGAGATGTATTCAAGTGGTTCTAATGACCTCATACCTATTTCGGGTATGCGGTTATTGACTTTTCTCGACGAAAGGGAAGAAGAAGTTTTGCACGGTTTGTTAGTCGGAGCACCGGGCAATACTCTATAATAAGGATTACCTGTAAGCATCTTCTCAATGTCAGCCTTGCGGATAAATGCCATCCGGCTGCTGATTCGTGATGCAGGCAGTTTCCCCTCGTTTACCAGTTTGTAAACGTACTGACGGGAGCATCCCATGAGGATGGCAGCCTTGGAGAATGTGAGATACTCCTGGCTGGCGATGTCTATAACAGGCTGGACAGCCTTCAAAAAGTCCTGTTGTCTCTTCTTGCGCTGAGCCTTTGCTGCCTCGACACAATGTTCCGAACAATACCTCTGCGAGCCGCTGTTACAAGTGAACTCCTTTCCGCAGAAGGCGCATTTTCTTGTCTTTCTCATTTGACTCCTTTTTATGTGGTTTTACAATCAATTTCATGCAAACCGCCACGGAGTGAACTTTCGTCAATCATTGACACCCATTGTCAACTCATTCCACGATGTCACGTCTTTTAAATGAGGTCACTTCCTTACTCTTTTCCCTCTCGTTCTTCAGTCAACCGTTGTACACTCTTGTCAACTTTTGTCAACCCTGTCCACGAAATGGCAAAATAAAAGCCCTCAAAATTCTCCGCGGTAGAAATGCGTTGCAAAGATAAGCGGATTTTTGAGAACCACCAAAAAGCAAGTCTGAAGTGTTAAAATCTAAAAGTAGTTGATATACAGATGTTTATCTCTCTATGTTTTTCATTATTTATGGTTGTTTATAGGTCTCTAAATACAGTCCTCGAAAGCATTTTTCTCAATGCTTGTCACGCTGTTTGGAATCTTGACGGATGTCAAACTTTTGCAATTAGAGAAAGCTCCATTGCCAATGCTTTTCACACCATTGCCAAATATAACTGATGTCAATCCTGTGCAGCCATAGAAAGCTCCATTGCCAATGCTTGTCATGCTGTTGGGGATGGTGACGGAGGTAAGGCCGGAGCAATAATAGAACGCATACTCTCCAATGCTCGTCACCTTGCGTGTCCTGTTCATGTAGGCTACTTCTTCAGGAATAACGACATTGCCAGAATATCTGTTCGAATAAGAAGAAGGACTGCTACCACGATAAGTAACCTCCAATTCCGTACCATCACTACTATAGTTGTAATAGATGGTGACACCATCAGCATTCGCTACCTCTATGTCATGACTATATGCTGAGAGAAACATCAGCATCGTGAGGATTTGAAATAAAAATGTACGTTTCATATCTTGTCTGTTTTTTAATCACTCTTTTTCACCCTTTTCTCCATTACTTCACGAATATCTTCTTACCATCCACGATATTCAGTCCCTTCTGCAAAGTATTGATTTGTTGTCCTTGGAGGTTGTAGATTGATTTACCATTTGACGATTTACCATTTACGATTTCTGCAATAGCTGTAGCACTTGTATCGAATACACCGTTGAAGACCTCATAGCGGTTCTCGATGGTGACGGTGTATTGTCCTTCTGGGTATGCAAAGATATCGATGTTTAGGGCTACGATGTTCTCTGTATTGATGGTCTTCTCATAGACAGTTTTACTTGAATGGTCTGTGATACGTACCAAGTATGCCTCGTCGAGTGGGTTGAGGTTGATGTCGAGTAATTGGTCGTTGTATTCGCCATAGAGGGATACTTCCTCCGCTCTTCTGACAGGCGCTTTAGGTTGCGTCTTCACTGTATGGTTGAAATCGAACCTGCGCTTTTTGGCATACGATGAATTTTGCGGAATGACGTTCACTAACTCTTTGTCAAGTTGTTCATCAAGGTATATGACCTCATCACCTACTTTGCAAGATATCAGCTTATAACCAGAAGCTTCATTGCCGGTATTATTCTTAGGGATTCCCAAAGAGCCGACCCCTTCCATCCAAGTTGTTTTCCACTTTTCTGCATTTGGATATGACCAAATAGCATGTGATACTCCCTTGAAACTGTTGTTTCCACCTACCTGAAGACCTTTCAAGTAAGCTTCTTCATCGCTTCCTGTCTGGTGATTGTAGATAAAGAATCTTTCGTTTATATTGGTTGTGAAGTCATAGAGTCTGCGGAACTGATCTTCTCTTGGGAAGGCACAATACACTTGCTTATCCTTTTCGTACCAAGCTCCTACATAATCCTTGCTTGTATTCAGCCATTCCCATTCGTTGGAGGCCTTTTGGTCACACAGCATTCGCATCGCTGTCTGTCCATTCACGATGGTATCTCCCTCGAAATAGTAAGTAGCAACCATCTGTGGTTTTAGGCTTGCGCTCGTAGGGAACCATGCTACCTTCCAAGTCTTCTGCTCTGCAATCATCGGCGGAAGTTCCCTGCCGTTGTTAATAACTTCGATATTGGCAATTCTCAAATGGCGGGTATAGTCTCGGGTTTGTGCTGTCGATACATACGACTGCAATTGAACCATTACGTCTGATGAATATGTTAAAGTCAAAGGAATGTCAATAACAGTAAGGGAATCAGCTGAAGAGGTAAAGTTGAATTGTTTTCCCATTGGATCGAGAGGGTTAGTAACGACATAGTTGCGCGTATTAGGCCATCGTCCGTCCGCATTCTTAATAAACATGTTGATTCTGAACTGGTTTCCTTGAGGCTCTACGCTTTCAAGACCTTCTGGAGCCATTGTGATGCGGATGGTGTAATTGGTGTTAGCCAACAGCGAAGGCAGGTTGAAGGCGATATATGGCTGTGCTGCCTGAGATGTCGGTATTGCGTGCAGATACTGATTGCCTGGTACTCCGAACTTCGGGTTAAGATTCTCCACCGTGTAGGTGCAGTTCTTGGTGTATGTTGAATTCCCTCTGACATCTTCCTCTAAATTAATGGTAGATAGTAAGTCAATCTGTCCCAAGCGGGCGTCAAACACCTCTAACAGGTCATCATCAATTTGATCGACGAAGTACAAGGTCTTACCGTCTGAACCTTCGTAGGTGTCAACCGCACGTGATTTGTAGGCTTCGAGCCTGTCTGCGACATATTGCCTGAAGTTCTCACTGAATAAGTGGCAAATCATCTTCTGGTCTTGGCCTTGACTCAAACCAAACACGTTTTGATGGCGTGCGATGAAGTCATTACATGCTTCGATGGTAGGAATCACTACATCGTTCTCGTTCCATCCCCACTCAATCAGGTCATAACGCTCATAATAGAGGTACTCATTCACCGTCAACCATTTATCGCCACTCTCATCATAGACAGCACGAATTGGTAATGCAAACGGAGTATAACGGTGCATCGTTTCAATACGATTGTTTAGATAAATATTGATATTGTTTATATCAGCAAGTTCGTCTGTCCAATAGACTGCTGAATTGTTGTATTCACCAGTAGTATTCATCCTTCCCGACCACAATTTCATATTTTCTGCTTTAGGCAGGAACAACGTATTACCATTTGGACCAGTCAGCAAGTAACCTTCCGCATTGTTCATATAAACCTCGACACAAGTACACTTGTCAATCAGCTCTTTATACTCAGCAGCTGTAGGCAAACGCCAATTCTTGCCTTGTAACTGATAAGCTGCATCGAACTTTGTCTTGGCAATATGAGTTTGCAAAATGTTTTTAAAATCTGAATATTGACCAGTATAAGGAACCTCCTGATTATATTGTGATTCGGATGGCTTTACTCCAATAGTATCGCCCCAGAAGAAATATTGACCAAAGTCTGTAGCGGAGGCAGCTCCCACATTATGGGTTGACCACTTTACGCTCAATCCCAAATCAACCATCTCTTCTTCGTTGATATGATACTCCAGATACTTCTTGATGAATCTGTATCCAAGATTCCAACCACTTGCGTCTTGATAGAGAATCTTGCCGTTTTGAACATAATAATTCAAGAGTGAAGACGAGGGGTGCATTTCCATCGTCACCATCATCTTGCCATCCTCCATGGTTTTAATCCACGAGTTGTCGAACGTTGTGTGGTTGAAATCGTATACGAGGAACCAAGTACTTCCACAATCCCACGTGCAACGTAGCCATTGGACCGTCGAGGTGATGCTTCCAGAATTATCCGTTTCAAAATAGATGCCAGGAAGGTCTTTTGTGCTTGTGATATGTTCCGTTTCTGCTTCCACTTCGTTGGGTACCAAATATGCATCATCAGCAAATGGAGCAAATAGCAGTACGTTGTTTTTGTTGCAGCCTATACCTTCTGTGATTTGTAAGGCACGGCTATTTTCACCAAATTGGTATACCTCACTTTTCGTCTTGTCAACAAGTCCTTTCGTAAATTTTTTCTCGATGAAATGGGAGAAAATCTGCCCTTTCTGCTCAATGGACACTTTCCCTTCTTTGAGTGCATCGAAGTCATAAACCACGATTTCATCGTCAGTTGACCCAACCATTTCATAGTACCAATCGACATCACTCCATCGCTTCTGATAGAAACTGCGAGGAGCGAGTATTTTATCGCTCTCTTCTCGGAGAAGGGATACCAACTCAACTCCGTTGGCCCCGAATGCGTCTTTATCGTGTTCGGTTTTGTATTCATGATAGAGTTTTTTATACACACGACCCTGAATAGTTGTGTCGCCATCGATGAAATAGATGTGGTAGAGCAAGAGCGGTTCCAAATCAATCCATTGTACGTTTTCTGGTGCGTTTTTGATGTCAAATTTTACTTCCTGCTCATACACCCACACAGGGTTTCCTTCCAGCATGGAGTGCTGGGCACACAACTGCTCCGATGATGCCAGGAATAGCACCAGAGCGCTAACGAATGTAATAAATGTTCTTTTCATAATATTTCTCTTCTAACTTGTTAATATTTGTTCCAACGTAACATCTGGATTGGTTTCTCCAAACATGTCTTTCTTCAGTTTGAGTTTGCGGTGTTGAACTGCTGAGATGGTGATGCAGTAGATGTTGCCGATTGCTCGATTGCTGAGACCCAGACGGGTGAGGATGCATAGGCGGATATCGTCTTCCTGCATCTCAGGATATTGCTCTCGGATATTAGCAAAACGATTACCGTCGATAGCATTGAGGGTTCGTTCTATCTCTCCCCATTCGCGTGGATTGAGCACGATGCGTGAATCATTACCTTGCTCCATCAGTCGTCTGATAACTTCTGTGCGCTCAAGGATGTAATTCTGCAAGAATGCTACCACCTCGCTGGCTTGATGAAGCTGTGCTTTCTGATTGTCGGCTTCAAGCTGCAGATTTCGTTTCTCTTGCTCTTGGATATAGAGTTTGTCTTGTAGTTGCGACTGCTCAAATTCACGTTGCTGATGCTGCATGCGCATACGGTATCGGAGCACCAGCACGGTTGTAACAATGATGATGAGCGATGCGATGATGATAAATAGGAGTGTGCGACGATAGGTTTGTTCGTTATATACCAACTGCTGGTTCTCTATCTCCTGACGCAATGTTTCCTGATAGTAGTCGTCCTTCTGTTGCAAGGCATTGAAGTAGAAATCTTCTATCTGTTCGAATGCCTCATCGATGGTCGCTCCGATTTTTGTTCCTGCCTGACGCTGTACGGCAATCTTGGCAAGGCTGCTCTGAACGATATAGGCAAGATGAACATCATCACCTGGTTCAATCTGGCTGTAGATTACTTCTGCTGAATCGAGCATATTGAGGCTGTGATAGCACCTTGCGAGTACTTGAAGGGCACCTGGCAACAGGTCGGCAGTAGCTAATGTCTCTGCCCGATGTGCAGCATCGAGTGCTTCACGATATTTTCCTTCAGCCCATGTGATATTGGCAAGGCTGGTAAGAGTCTGGCACATCAAGTCGGTCATACGATGCTCGGCTGCGATATTGTAAGCATGATGAATGTAATCGAGGGCTTCATCGTAGGGGCCATCAGCTGCAAATGCCACCTGTGCTGCGTATGTGCCTGCATAGTCTAACAGGAGTACATAATTGCGCTCATCGTCTGGATGTTGTTCATACACATCTAACGCCTTCTTCATCAGCCGAAGAGCTTCTGAAGGGTTACCCTGCGATCTTGCTTCAGCCAAACGCTGATAGGAGATATAATAGGTGTGCCAGTCATTCGTTTCTTCGGAAAGACGGATGGCTCGACGCAAGAGAGTCTCGCCAAGACGGATGCTGTCGCTTTGTAGGGCACGCTCTGCTTCCTCCAGACAGGTCTTTGCTGTCTGAGTATACTGACCTTGTTGATCGCCCTTGCATGCGACGAGCAGAAAGCCGATGATGAGTATGATAACTATTCTCATATGTGCAGTTATTAGTTTTCGGTTGCAAAGTTACAACTTTTTTTCGTACGTTGTTCTTTTTGCCCATGGAAAAAGTGTTATAGCGAAATATTTGTAACAAGCTAAAGTACAGAGAGTTATGATATATTGTGTTTCAAGACCCATGGAAAAGTGAACGAGAGCTCATGGAACGAAGCGACTTTTTCTACTTAATATGCATAATCTGTAAATAAAAAGATGCCCCTTAGGAAGACCTAAGGAGCACCTAATATAGAGGAGCTGTTATGAATGAATTAGTGGCGTTCACGACGAACAGAAACACGTGGAGCATTGCCACTTGAACTTGGGGCTTTCTCTTTCTTGCTGCTATTCTCAGCTTTTTCTGTCGTTTTGCGAGCTGTGGCACGTGTAGAAACCTTCTTAGTTTTCTTCGATGTGGCTGCTGCAATAGAGTCTTGGCGAGCAAGGGCTGCAGAATCAACAGGTGTGGACCATATATGCTCCTCGAAGTCCTTGATTTCTTTCTCGATACGGCTTTGTTCGCGTTGAAGGGCTTTTTTGGAGTCGGCCTCTGATGGGAATCCTGCGGAGAAATCAGCAGAGAAGTCGGATGAGAAATCGGGATCAAGATTGCCTTCTCCAGAATCCTCTCCTAAAGAGGAGGAATTGTTGCCCTCTCCTTCAGAAGAAGACATGGCAGCAGCTGCCTGTGCTTCGTTGACCATCTGTGCGAGCGACTTGCCCTGCATGTTGGTGGTCATATAGATGTCACCCTTATATTTATTCGTATCAAAGAAATCTGCCATCGACATTGTGGCTGCATTGTTGTAGTTACTGGTCATCACCATGTTCTGGCTGAGGTAGGATTCGATATCTTCCATCTTTACCCAGAAGAGTGGTGACTTCTGAACGTCGGCACTCATACTTGGCGAGTTGAAATCAATGTAACCGTTAGAACGATGGAGCACTGGGCAAAGGGCAACCACACGTGAGTGATAGGTGGCGGTATGCTGATCGTAGTAGCTGCTTTCCTTGACGAAATAGCTGAGTACTTCGTTGGATGGCACATCGACAGGTTCCACCTTGATACTATTACCGTTCACCTCGAAAGGAATTTCATAACGCTCGAGCATATCCTTGAAGTGCATACGGTTTGATGCATTGAAGTTCTCAAGACCACTGGTGTCGTAGGTATATGCAGGAATCTTACCTGTGTTGAGCAGCTGGAACAGTAGGGTAAACAAATTTACACGGCCTTCCTGTGGCTCTACAGGGTAGTATAATGGTGCATTGGCATCCTTGGTGAGATCAAGCTCACGATAGATGTCACGACGCCACGCCACATCAGCAGGTACTTCGACGGCAGTTGGGAACATAATGCTTGCACGACTGACAGAAGGTGCTGTAGCTTGTGTTGTACGGGCTGTCTGACGAGTCACACCTGATGGCTGGGCTGTGGTTGGCCGAGTCGTAGTTGTAGTTGTGGTGCGAGTTGTCGTCGTTGTTGCTGGCCTGGTTGTCGTAGTAGTAGCAGGCCGAGTTGTCGTCGTTGTTGCTGGTCTGGTTGTCGTAGTAGTAGCAGGCCGAGCTGTTGTGGTTCCCTGCTGGGTATTTGACTGAGCGTTATTCTGTGTAACACGACTATTGGCCGGTTGTGCACTGGCAACAAGTGTGAGTGTGATGCAAAGAACTGTGATGATAATTCTCTTCATATTCTTATTGTATTGAACTATTTACTATTAATTCACGATGACTTCCATTGAACTCGGTAATGTGCGTTCGATGCCGTCTGGGCCGACAGCATGTACGCGTGAGATATAGAATCGTTTACCTCTGCTGAGTCGTCGAATCATGTCACGCTGGCGATCAGTGAAGTTAGTCGACTTAGATACCTCTGGGAGTACGTTGCCCATATTGTCGAAGAAAGTAGTTTCGAAACCTACGACACGGAACTGCACATCAAGCAGACCATCATCAATTGCTGCGCTGATACCTGTAGTGCTAAGCAAGGCCGCTTTACTGAAAGGCTGTCCGCCTTTGTAACGGATGCTATTGCCTTTATCGTCTTTATAGGCAATGTAAGCAGTCGGATCAGGTAGTTTGCGCACATGGAAGGTGAACTTACCCATCTCCTGTGAACGTCCTTGATTGTCAGCTGTTACGGTGATGACGACATCTTCACCAACTTTTGATGGAGTTGCAATATATTCTCCTTCGCCTTTCTTGGTAAGCGTACCACCGCTCATTGTCGCATTCACTTTATTCTTCGGTACTCCAGGTACGCTGACACTGATAGGGTTCTGATAACCTGCATAGAGCATATTCATTAATGTTGCCGAAACGGTTGCTGCGGGTTCAACAACTGTGTAAGGCTGGCTGAAATCGCGACGAATTTCCTCACCATTACCATTCCGCATGATGAGATAGCCACGAAGGGTGAAATCGCCTGTTGAGTTGCAAACAGTCTCATAGTGTCCGCTTCCTGACTTCAGCAGGGTGTTACCAATATAGATCTCAGGGCGAGCTGTGGTATCGACTGCTGCCATGATGATATCGGCAGAGAATCGTCCGCCTTGAACCACCGTCTGAGCATTTGGAATGACGAATGCGCTGATTTCGTTTACACGTACGTCCTTGATGTCGATATTGGCCACGAGTTGATGAAGAATCTCACCTTCAGCACTGCGTACATCATTCTGTAACTTCGTAAGCAGGGTGACTGCAGCGATGACAGGCGTGTTCTCGAACATGTATTCTTGCCAGTTCTTACCTAGTACCTTTGCCTTTGTAGGAACTGTAGTAGAGAGGTTGTCGGAGATGATTTTGCGCATTTGGTCATCGTTGACCATCTTCGTGATAGCTTCACGATATTGGTTGATAGCCTTGAGGAGCTCGCCTCCACGTCCGATACCTGGTGCAAGCATCACATGTGTAGCAGCTTCCAGGTTCTCTCTATTCTTGATATTGAGGATGTCGCCTTCTTTTCCATCAGCCTCGCGTACAATCTTCCATTTCAGGTCTTCTGCCAGAGAATAGAGCGAGTCGGACATGTTGCGCACGTTCTGCGCTTTATTGTACCACTCCTTCGTCTTCTCTGGGTTCTTCTCCATTGCTTCGTCGAGGGTCTTATAGATTGCTGCGTTTTGGGATGATTCATTCTCTTTGGAGCGGTTGAGTCCTTCATCAACCAAAGAGAAACCATTGAGTACATCTGAGCTGACGTTCAATGCAAGCATGGCCATCAGCACAAGGTACATCAGGTTGATCATCTTCTGACGTGGCGACAGTTTTCTTTTCTTTATTGCCATTGTTTTACCTTAACGTTAAGCTTAACTATTTATTCCCCTTTGACGGTCATGTTCACTTTTAGGGCTTCAACCATACGGGCATATACCTGATTGAGTTCTTCAAGCTGGCTTGCCAGACGTCGGGTTTGCTCATTGACCTCATCAATAGATGCGCTTTGAGCGCTGACGCTACGCAGCTGCATCTCGTAGAAGCGGTTGATGCCTGTAAGGGTGCGGTTCATGTTCTCCATTTCCTCAGAGTCACGTGTAAGACGTGCTGATTGCTCTGCAACCTTCTTCAGGATGTCTGTCAGCTCGTTCAACTGGTCAACATATGTCTGTGTTGCTTCTTGCATCTCTGGGCACATACCTGCAAATTGAGGTGAAGTAACGATTGGAGATGAAGCAATGGCTCCTGCAAGCTGTGCGGGATCGATAGTCCCACCAACAGGAGCGGTTCCGCCAGCAGGAACATTTGCAAATTGGGTAGGATCGATTGGCTCTGCATTCTCAGTAGTGGCTCCGGCATGTGTTCCGGCAGGTATTCCGGTTGGTTGGCCACCACCACCGATGATGATGGTTCCGCCACTAGGCATACCACCTCCTACGATGACGGTTCCGCCGCCACCACTTGTTGCAGCAGGTTCTCCTCCTTCTACAACGACGGATTCTCCACTACCACCTGTAGCACCAGGCAAACCGCCTCCTACGATAAAGGTTCCGCCGCCTCCACCTGCAACTGCTGGTTCTCCACTAGTTTCAACTTTCTTTGGTGTATTATCAACGTCGTAAGGACGTTCGAATCCTGCGAGAAAGAACACAATCACCTCAGTACCCATACCGAGGAAAAGCATAAAGTCGGCACCATCGATGTGTGTAATTTTGAATAGTGCTCCGAGGATTACGATGGATGCACCCCAACTATATGCGTAGTTCAGAAACATCTGACCTGGTTTGCTGTCCATCCAACGTTGCAATTTTGCTATGATATTATTTCTTGCCATTTTCCTATCTGTTTTATGATTTGATGATGAAATATTTTCACCTTATTTCTTTTTTGATGATGTGCCTACCTGCGTGCGTACGCAACGGAATCCGACGAATGAACGTCCCACATTCTGATATTCTGACGTACGCCAAGCTGACTTAATGAAACTCTCAGGATCTTTCCATGAGCCACCACGTACGGATTTCTTTTTCAATGCATAGGGGTCTTCGCGAGCTGCATTGTATTTGAGGGTAGGATTAAGGTCGCTCATAGAGAGTACACCTGCTTCTGTATAGACGGTTGATGTCCATTCTGCTACATTACCAGCCATATCATACAATCCGTTGGAATTGGCAGAATAGATACCTACCTTTGATGTGATGATGTTTCCATCCATTGTGTAGTTACCTCTATCTGGTTTGAAGTTTGCATAATAGCAACCATTGTTACTCTTCACATCATCGTTCTCCCAAGGCAATTCATTACCTTCCTTGCCGCGTGCTGCGAATTCCCATTCTGCTTCAGTCGGGAGTCGATAACGCTGTACGAACTTCGCATTTCCACCCAGTCCTTTCATCAGGAAGTCTGTTCGCCAGTTGCAGAAAGCATTTGCCTGTTCCCAGTTTACACCTACTACAGGATATTCGTTGTAGTTAGGATGGCTGAAATAAAGGCGCATATATAATTCATTTTCAGCATTTTGGAAGTCGTTAACCCAGCAAGTGGTGTCAGGATAGATATTGATGATATAGGTATTGACGAAATCCCACATGCTTGACAGCGGACGTGTAAGGGTTTGACGAACAATACGGCCCTCATCGTCGATATATGCAGTATCCTTTGAAATCATGACGATTTCATCGGGATCGACCTCGATATCGGTATTGAGATTGCGCTCTTCTGGATTCAGGCGATACTTGCGTTGTGCAGCCAGCGCATAGTCGAATGTCTCATAACGATAGTTCATCTGGCTGGCATCCAACATCTTGGTGCCATCGAATGGATGGTAGGTGTATACACTTTCGAGCACACGCTCTTCATCTTCATCTGGATTGCGCCAGGGGAGTGCTTTTGCCCAATTGAGGTGTGGAGGAACAGGGTCACCGTTCTTGTCTTCCTCAATTCTGTATTCCTCGTAACCGGCATCTGCCAATCGTTCGCGAAGAATAGAATCGCGAACCCATAGCACGAATTGACGGTACTTGGAGTTGGTTACTTCTGTCTCGTCCATCCAGAAGGCATCTACAGAAATCTCTCGCTCAGGCATCTTCTTTCCCCACAAACTATCTGTATTATCCGTACCCATCTTCAATGAACCACGTTTGATAAGCACCATGCCGTAAGGGGCTGGTTCTGATATAGCCGAACCGCCAACACCTGTCACCTCACCACCAGCTGCATCTGCTGAGCCTCTTGAACTCATACATGAAACGATGATGACTGACAGCGCCAGAATGCCTACTGCTAATAATCCTTTTTTCATATATCCTCTGTTTGTTTTTATATTACTCAAATACTGTCATATTTTGTTTGTATCTTTTTTACAAGAACCGCGCACTTTTGTGCAGATTCTTTCCTTTTTTGAACAAATCAAGATTGGTTTTATAATTCAACACAATCTCATGCGTTCCATGATCTGCCCCAATACCTTGTGTGTACATCTGATAGGAGTATCCTAACTGAACTCCGTGGAAGTTTCCACCAATCATCGCTGTCACAGATATGCCAGGGCTGTATCCTACACCCGCAAAGAAGGTTCGCGAGTCGTATTCGTAGAGTGCTTTGCACTGAATATCCTCACGCCAAGACTGGAAATCAGTCTGCACCATTACAGCAGGTTGTAAAGATAATAACGTATTTTTTAGCTTAATATTGCCTCCAGACATAAAATAATATGTTCGCGAGATGTCAATTAAGTATTGTTCACCCATGTTGATGGAAGGTGCAGTAAGATGAATGGCTGACAATCCAGCCCAAATTTTTGGACTGTAATAATAGATACCGGCAGCTAAGTCAACAGCACTTCCTTTTGTGGAAGAAGTCGGGAACGCTGGGTCGCTATCAGCCCCATCCGACAAAATGATATTACCAGGATCAATCGTTTCGTTCATCATTGCTCCCTGCAGACCTATTGCGATTCTTCCTTTTTTCCCTAATTTCATGTTGAACGCATATTGGATTGCAAGCTTGGATGTCTTAAAGATGCCGATTTCATCGCTGAAAAGACTGAGTCCTGCTCCATGACGTGGACCAAAGAAATAGATAGGCAAGTTGGCTCCTGCATACATAGTTTTAGGTGCCCCATCATACCCAACCATCTGCATGGAGTAGGCAATCGAAACATCAAGCAAACCATCGGTACCTGATACGGCAGGGTTATAATATGCACGAAGGGTTGTGAAGTCGGTAAACTGCACATCCCACTGAGCATGTACTTTCTGCACCATTGCATACAGCACTGCTATGACAATTATAAACTTTCTGCCCATTATAACTCTATTAACTCAATTTTGTCGTTTTTATTGCCTTCTTAAGCGTTTTTATTTAATTCTGGGTATGATATTCGGGTATGATACATGATTTTTAGTTTTTCCTTCATCACCTCTTTGGCATCTGCTATATCCTTGAACGTGATAGGGCATAGTTTGAAATAACCTTCACTTACCTGAGTATCCACAATAGAATCTACTCGTTCACTAATGGATTCCTCTGTATATTCTGTGAGACTACGAGATGCTGCCTCCACTGAATCAGCCATCATCAGGATGGCCTCTTCTTTCGTTCGTGGATTAGGTCCTGGATATTGGAACAGACTTTCATCAACCTCCTCATTAGGATGTTCGTTTTTATAGGTAATCAGGAAATACTTGGTCTTTCCTAATCCGTGATGCGTTTTGATAAATCCCTTGATTTGTTCAGGAAGATTGTATTTGTCTGCTAATGCTAGTCCTGCGTTGACATGTGACACAATTACTTCAGCGCTCTTGGTTGAACTAAGATGTTTGTGTGGATTGCCTCCTGCTTGGTTTTCAGTAAAGAATACAGGTCGTTCCATCTTTCCAATGTCATGATACAATGCACCTGTACGAACCAATTGTGACTTGGCTCCAATGCGTTTCGCCACTTCTGATGCCAGATTTGCTACTTGCATCGAGTGTTGGAAGGTACCTGGTGCCTCTTCTGACATTTTTTGAAGCAGTGGGTGGTTGATGTTCGATAATTCGACCAATGTCACATCGCTCACAAATCCAAATGTCTTCTCCATCACCCAAAGGAAAGGATAAGTAAAGAGAAGTAACAATCCATTGACTCCGAAATATAGGTAGATTCTGCGGTCCAAGTCACTGAGTTCTGCACCGATAGAGAATTCATAGGCAGTATAAGCCAGTGTATAGGTTAGTGTCGCCATGATGGCGGTCTGTACAATCTGTGAGCGTTGGGTCAACTCTCGTAAACTGATAATTACTACGGCGCCTGCAATCAATTGGAATAGGATGAATTCGTATGGACTACTCAGTGAGAGTGATATCAACAAAACAGTTCCTAAATGGAAAAAGAAAGCGGTTCGGGAATCCATAAACACGCGTACGATGATGGGTACCATACAGCATGGAATCACGAAGACGTGAAAGAGATGGCGTGATACTAATATGTATGCCATCACACAAAAAAATACGACGATGGAAAAAAGGAGGATGGCACTACGTGGTTTTTCTATGTAATCTGCACGGAATACTGACAGATAGCCCATGAGTAACAGGAAAATCCCCAGAACCATTCCGATTTGTCCCCAAAGTAAGATGCCTGAACGGCCTGTTTCTTCGGCACGTTGATTGATGACGGTCTCGTATGACTTCAGTTTCAAGTAAATCTCGGGAGTCACCACGTCGCCTCTGTCCACAATCTTTTCGTTGACCCTCACAAATCCTAAGCTTGAATTCATCGATTCATAGGCTGCTTGCAGTTCTTCCTCCGATTTCATCGGTTCGTATATCAGGTTTTCTGCCAATAGCGTGTAGATGTTGAGTGTTCTGATATCCCGATTTGTGAATCCTGTTTTATTGTGCGACACGATAAATTGGTAGGCTTCGTGTAACGACAAGACACGATCAAATGGCACGATTTTCGCTTCATTGCCCTGAATAATACGGATATAGCTGGTTCCCAAGTTTTGCAAACTGTCGTAGGTGGTGCCGAGCATCACTCCTTTCTTGTATACACTGTCAAGTAGCGTCACCACATAATTCTTCAATTCTCCGTCTGCGTCCAGCAGTTTCAGTCGCTCCTTCACATTCGATTCCAGTTGCATGTTTCTTGTGAAGTACGGCATGAAAGAGCGGGCCAAACTGTCGCGTTTCATGCCTAAGGTGGAGTCACTCATCTGGATATTGAACTTCTGGGTGGATATCATCGTGCCATAATGCCAAGGCTGACCTAATTCATAAGAATAGTTGAACTCGCCTAATCGAGGCAAGCAATACACAACAATTGTGGTTGCCACTGCTATGATGGCAATCTTCAGCAGCATTAGATTCATCGCATGATCTTTCTGCTGTTGCAATTTTGTACGTGCTTTCCTATTCTGCTTAAATTTCATGTCAAATGTTGTTTTCTCATGCAAATGTACGAAATAAATCTGATTTTCGACATAAAAAATCTAAGATAAGGTGTTGATATGCGTTTTTTTTTCTTCAAAACGCCTGAGTTATCATTTAAAAGTGTTATCTTTGCGCTCGGATTTCAATAAAGAAGTCCCCAATAATTATTATACACATTATCAAATTCTAAGAAAGCAAATATGGCATCAGCAACAAATTCAGGCGGTTTAAAGTTCCGCCTAACCATTCTGAATTTCCTTGAGTTTGCAATATGGGGAGCATATCTGACCTGTATGTCACGCTATCTCATTACTGCCGGATTAGGAGACTACATTTCTTATTTCTATAGTGTGCAGGGCTTTGTGTCGCTGTTCATGCCCGCATTGATGGGTATAGTGGCAGACCGCTGGATTCAGGCACAGAAAACACTCTCTTTGTGTCAGTTCATCGCAGGTATTACCATGTGTGCAGTTGCATTTTATGGTAACAGTGCCGGGGCAAATGCCGATTTCAGTATTCTCTTCTCGCTTTATACCCTGAGTGTCGCTTTCTATATGCCGACCATTGCATTAACCAATAGTGTGGCTTATGCTGCCTTGGAAGGTGTAGGTGAAGATACTGTGAAGGCATTCCCGCCTATCCGTGTATGGGGAACGATTGGTTTCATCATTTCCATGCTTTGTGTTGATTGGACCGGATTACAAGATAAGCCTTGGCAATTTGCAGTTTCTGGTGGACTCAGCATCATTATGGCCTTCTATGCCTTGACGATGCCAGCCTGTCCGACCAATCAGGGAGGAGAGAAGAAGTCATTGGTCGATGCCTTGGGTCTGCGTGCCTTTACCCTGTTTAAGCAGAAGAAGATGGCCATCTTTTTCATTTTCTCGATGTTGTTAGGATCTGCGTTGCAGATTACGAATGGCTATGCCAATCCTTTCATTGCCTCATTTGGTGCTGAAGAGGCATTTGCCAATACCTTTGGCGTACAACATGCAAACACGCTGATTTCTCTTTCGCAAATATCTGAAACCCTTTGTATTTTGCTCATCCCGTTCTTCTTGAAGCGGTTTGGCATCAAGATAGTGATGCTCATGTCGATGTTTGCGTGGGTACTTCGCTTTGGTTTCTTTGCTATAGGCGATCCAGGCTTCCCTGGTGTCATTCTGCTCATACTTTCCATGATAGTATATGGTGTTGCTTTCGACTTCTTCAATATCAGCGGTTCTTTGTTTGTTGACCAAGAGACCGATCTGAATATCCGCAGCAGTGCACAAGGGTTGTTTATGATGATGACCAATGGTTTTGGTGCTTCCATCGGTATGCTGCTTGCGGGCGAAGTAGTAAATCATTTTACGCATGGCGAAGTGGTCAACGGTGAATTCTATACATTAGGTGATTGGAGTACCTGTTGGTACATCTTCGCTGGTTATGCTCTTGTCGTGGCCATTCTCTTTGCGATACTCTTTCAGTACAAACATAAGCGCGTGTAGCGTATATATAAGAAAAGCAAAGCCTCGCTGCCTTCTCAGACTGCGAGGCTTTTTGTGAGTTTATTCTCATTCTCACTTACCAAAAAGAAATTAAATATTTGTTTTTTTATTCGCTCATATACCGCCGTATTTTACAGCTATAGCAACTGACTGCATTATCGTGTTGCAGGTTTTTTGAATTCGCGACTGCAAAGATAGTAAAAAAATAATAGAGAGAATGCAAAAAGAAGTTTTTTTTAAAATGAGGGTGAGTTTTTTATCCAAAAGCCAAGGGAAGTGCTGAATTACTCCGTGTTTTTTTGTAATTTTGCACTCAAATTCAAAAATGAGTACGGATTATGGCACAGAAACCATCGATTCCTAAGGGAACACGCGACTTCTCACCTGTTGAGATGGCCAAGCGTAATTATATATTCAATACGATTAAAGAGGTGTATGCCCTCTATGGTTTTCAGCAAATAGAAACCCCAGCAATGGAAAATCTCTCGACGCTGATGGGTAAGTATGGTGAAGAGGGTGACAAGTTGTTGTTTAAGATACAAAACTCAGGCGATTATTTCAAAGGATTAACGGACGATGAACTCCTGAGTCGAAATGCCGCAAAACTGGCGAGTAAATTCTGCGAGAAAGGTCTGCGATATGATCTCACCGTTCCTTTTGCACGCTATGTGGTGATGCATCGTGAGGAATTGGCTTTGCCATTCAAGCGTTATCAGATACAGCCCGTGTGGCGTGCCGACCGTCCTCAGAAGGGGCGCTATCGTGAGTTCTATCAGTGTGATGCCGATGTTGTAGGTTCGGATTCCTTAATGAACGAAGTAGAATTGATGCAAATCATTGACACCGTGTTCACGAAGTTTGGTGTAAAGGTATGTATCAAAATCAACAATCGTAAGATTCTCTCGGGTATCGCAGAAATAATAGGTGAAGCCGATAAGATTGTCGATATTACGGTTGCAATCGATAAATTGGACAAAATAGGTATAGAAAATGTAAATGCAGAATTGGCAGAAGCTGGAATTTCTGCCCATTCCATCGAGAAATTGCAACCTATTATCAATCTTCAAGGCACAAATGAGGAGAAGTTGCAGACGATGCGTGAAGTACTAAAAGAGAGCGAAATCGGCTTGAAAGGAATTGAGGAGACGGCATATATTCTCAATACGTTGGCGTGTCTTGGTTTGAACAACGAAGTGGAACTCGACCTGACGCTTGCCAGAGGCCTTAACTACTACACAGGTGCCATCTTTGAGGTAAAGGCGCTTGATGTGCAAATTGGCAGTATCACAGGAGGTGGCCGTTACGATAATCTCACAGGTATCTTTGGTATGCCAGGACTTTCGGGTGTAGGTATTTCTTTTGGTGCTGACCGCATTTTCGATGTGTTGAATCAGCTCGACCTCTATCCAAAAGAAGCTGTCAATGCTACTCAAGTACTGTTCGTGAATTTTGGCGAGAAAGAAGCGCAATACAGCCTGCCAATCATTGCCAACCTACGCAAGGCGGGCATCAGGGCGGAAATATATCCCGATGCAGCCAAGATGAAGAAACAGATGAGTTATGCCAATGCGAAGGAAATCCCTTTCGTGGCAATTATCGGTGAGACGGAAATGAATGAAGGGAATGTGACCGTCAAAAATATGACCACAGGTGAACAACAGATGGTCAATAAGGAAGACATTACAGCGTTCCTCCTCAAGTAAAATATCCTTTGCCAAAATGATTCTTCAAATAATACAAAACGTAAACGGGCTGACAGTGTTGTCAACCCGTTTTTGTTTATAACCCAGTCTCCACGCCTGTTCCCTTCCCTTGAGGGGGCATTGCGTTATCGTAGCGATGCTTGCGACGACGGAAGGTTTATCTTCCCAAAAGAGGCACGACGTGCTTAAGGGAGGGGGCTGTGAGGAAGGGAGGGGACATGAAGGGAAGTCGAAGGTCAAAGGTCACCATTTTACATTGTACCATTGTACATTATACATTATACATTATACAATTTAGTTCTGGTCCGTTCCGCCTCCAGAAGCCTGTGCAGTGATGGTGAACCAAACGGTGCCGCCACGGTAAACCACGAGGCTGTGGCCGGCTTCCACGTTCAGACCAGTGAATGCGGCACCATTGGCATCGTGGCTGGTGGGATTGATAGCATCGCCTGTACCGTCCACCTTGGCAGTGAAGATCACTTCGTCAAGGTTGGTGCCGCTGATGGCTACGGATGCGACAGGAGCCGTTGCCGTCACGCTTCCGCCCGCAATGCTCTGGCTGACACCGTTGATTGTTGCCATGGTATTGAAGGTGGGATCGCCGGGTGTCACTCCACCGCTGCCTCCACTTGGAGTGATGTCACCAGTGGCGCCGGTGCCCCCTCCGCCTGCATTGTTAAGGTAGAACTCAGACTCCATGTCAATGCCCGATGTCACATAGCTATTCTCGATAGCCTGAGCCAGGTTTCATGGGATGAGTGAACATATGTAGAGAGTATTAGAGGACATTTCTGACTACAAGATAAACGATTAACAGACGATCCCATGGTCGATGCGACCGTAATGGGCTTCCCATGTAGATAGGAGAGCAGGCTGCTATAGCAATGCAACAAAAACATTACCCCATCATTTCCATCAGTTTCTCCATTCCACTCTTAGTCAGTTCCAACCGCAATTCGCATCCATTAGCAGATAGCAGGATGCAGGTGTGTTGCTGGTGGTTCAGTCGATAAACCCTTTGCAAGTTGACGATGGTGCTTCGGTCAACTCTGGCAAAAGTGTTTGCAGGCAGTCGTTGTTCCAACGTCATTAGGCTTTCCAGTATCAAGTCCTGACCATGAAAGGTGCAGATGTTGGCATAGTTGCCGTCGGCTTTCATGTAGGCTATGTCATCGACAGCAACGAATATCTTCCCATTCACCGATTTGAGGCTCAAGTTCTCGGGCAAGGAGGACGTTGCGGTCGTTTCGACCACGGCTCTGTCTGCGGCTTTGGCTATGGCGTGGGCCAGCTCGCCCTTGTCGATGGGCTTCAGCAGATAATCTACGGCAGAGAGTTTGATGGCACTCATCAGGTATTTGCGATCGCTATAGGCCGTGGTGAAAATGACGTAAGGCAGCGGTATTGTTTGCTTCAGTTCTTCGAGCAGCTGTATGGAGTCGCATCCTTGCAGCTGGATGTCAAGGAAGAGTAGGTCAGGGCGGTGGCGCAGGATGCTCATGCGCGCACTGTCATAGTTATCGCAGGCGTCCACCACCTCCACAGAATGGCGGAAGTCTTCCAGTTTTGCTAACAGTGACAGTCGCGGAAGTCGCTCGTCCTCTACTACAATAGCTTTCAGTTTTCTCATATTCTCATTCAACTTAATATTTAAAGTCCACGGGCACCCATGTCTCGAAGCAGGTGCCGGCTGGGTGTCCCTCGCTGTCGGTGAGGTCGGTCACATGCTGCTGTATATGATGTTTGTTCGTGCGGTTGTAGAGTTCTATCTGCTGGCTGATGATTTTCAGTCCCTGCTTGGTTGAGGCACTTCCTAAATGTGCTGCTTCTGAACGTCCTACACCGTCATCGCTTACACTAACCAGCACACCGTCTATACCTTCGCGCTGTTCTCGGCTAATGGTTACCGTCACATGGCCTATGCCCGTCTTGTTGGCTATGCCGTGTTTCACTGCGTTCTGGCAGTAGGTGTGCAGTAGCATCGTGGGCAGCATCACTTTCTGGTCAACACCGTGAGCTACCTTGATGTCGTATTGTAACCGCTCGCCGTAGCGCAACTGCTCTAGTTCCAGATAGGCGCGCACATAGTCCACCTCGTCGGTCACTGAGCGTGACGGACGGTCGATGTCCAACAGGGTCTGGTTGGTAAAGTCGGAGTAGAGTTTCAGGTAGTGTGTGGCCTCATCGGTGGAGAGGTTCGACACGAAATACTCTATACTGGCCAGCACATTGGAGTGGAAATGGGGTATGGCCTTCAGGCGGACGGCACTCAGTTGCAACTCTTTCTTCTCTTTCTCGTCTTCCAGCTGTTCCATCTTTTTACGGGCGCTTCGCTGTTCAAACCGCCTTGCCAACCACCACACGACAAAAGCCAGCAATAGCATAGCTACAAGCCATACAAACCACTGCTGCCACCACGGGCGTGGGGCTACCACGATGGCCGGTTCTTGATTGTCCTTTAGCAGCAGGTCGGGTCGGAACGACACCATCTCCTCCAAGCCTGCCAACCACACTGTGCCGTCATCTGTCTCGGTCATCATGGCCATCAGCGGTTCGATCATTGTAAAACCGTTCCGTGCATCGAACCAGTGTATGTCCGATGCCTTGCAATTATCGTCGAAGCGTGCCACCATCAGCCCGTCGATGGCCGCAACTACTAGATAGCCGCGTGTGGATATATGTACAGAGCGTATCTCATGTCCTTTGAGCGTAGGCAGTGCCTCGGTCATGGCGCGTATATCTCCATTGTGGATGGCGAACAGCGAGTCACCCAGGGCGAAGCAGATGTGCCCCCTTCCGTCGGTGGCCATCGTGGTGACAACGAGTGTGGTAGGCGTGCTTTTTACCTGCTCTATGCTCACCTTGCCATCGTTGATGCCCGACAGCCGGCACAGTCCTGGCGTACAGCCCACCCACAGGTTGCCCTGCCCGTCGTCTGCGGCACACCACGGGCGTACAGTCTCGGTGGTCAGTGTGTCTAAATACCCGGTAATGGTATTGTACGACAGCACACAGCCACGAGTGCCGATGATGAGGCGGTCTTGGTAGCGGCTCACAAACTGGTATTTGTCGTAGGGCAGTCTAAGCCACTCCACGCTGTTGCCCGATATTTCAGCCACGTCGCCATTGCCTGCCATATATACCTTGCCATCGATGACGGCGGTGCTTGGGGCGTAATAGTTATCTTTGTCCTCGACCAGTAGTCGTCCGTCGGCTATCACCTTGCCGTTGAGTGTGCCCATCATCATCCGTCCGTCATTGAAGGCTATTGCCCTTACGATGTCGTTCTCATCCGTCAGCCTGTGGTTGACGAAGTTGCAGTGGAAGAAACAGTAGGCACCCTGATAGGTGGCTGCCCACAGACGGTTCCACTTGTCGATGAAAAGGTCCTTAATCATGTTGAAGCCCGTGGCAAGTTGCCGCCACAGACCTGCATCGTAAATCCAAATGGTGTGCGAGTCGGCAACGATGAGTTGTCTTTGCCTGTTCTGGCGCACAATCAGACCATAGTCCGGGGCATTGAAGGGATGTTCACTCAACAGAGAAATACCATCGCGGTCCACTCGATAGAGACCGTCGGCTGCCAATGCTAAAAGGCCATCGGCAGTACGAATGAAAGAGAATATATCGGTTTTATCGGTTATCTTCACCGCCACATGTCCCTCTTGCAGGCGATAGCCCCCCTGCAGTGTGGGCACATAGAGTAACGTCGAGTCCAGGTACATCTTGCGGTCGGGTGTCATCTCGTCCAGTAGTGGCGAGGTCATCACCTGCTTCATACCCGTCTCAGTCACCTGACATAGTCGGCGGTTCTGCTCTTGCCTGTCCTCAAGCAGTACATAGCCAGTAGGCAGGTCGGCAGCATTGAAATTGTTCAGCAGGAAGTTTCCTTCTGGGTCAATAGGCTCTTTCGTCACATTGTCACCGCTGATGCTCCACTGACGCACAAAGCCCATAGCCCTTACCTGCCCGTCGATTTCCTGAAAGCCCACGATGTTCTCACGCTGACCACGCAGGAAGGGGGTCAGCGTCAGGCCGTCGTAGCGCACGAAGCCCGACAGCGTACCTATATATATGTATCCACGCGAGTCCTGCCACACCTTCTCAGTCTGCATCTGCGACAGGCCGTCAAGCGTTGTGAAGCGGCGATAACTCAGATTGTGTGTCAGCAGTCCGTCGGCTGAATGACAGTACGAGACGGCACAAAGCAGGGCCGTCAAGAAAAAAGTCCTCTTGCTCATCGGCTGCAAAGTTACATATTTTCTTCCAAACCACAATCACTTTTTTTGCTCTTCCCTTCACTTTTTCGCCTTTCGTCACGCCATGCGCCCCTTTCGTCACTCCCAGCCCTTGTTTCGTCAAAACATGGTCTATGCAGACTCCACGTCTCGAAGATTCTTCGTAAATTTGCCGATAAAACAGCATGTCATCACTAATAAAAACCGTAACGATTATGAAGAAACAAAATCACAAATCATTCCCGGCACGAACGGCAACGCTGCTCTTTGCTGCCTTATTAGCCCACCTGTCGACGTGGGGACAAAACAGTGTCTCTACCATTACAACATCAGAAAACATCACTAAGAAATCCACTGTCTATGCTGGTGAAGTCGTGGTGGATGGCGTGACGATGACTAAATACCTGTTTTCGGACAATATGAGCCGAAAAGAGGATGTCATCACCAACCTGCTCAGCGGTCTGCAAGGCATGACCGACGGCAGCTACGCCACGCTGCTCTTCGGCACAGAGGCTGATGCGGAGGCCACTGGTCTGGCGCTCTGCTCTGACCCCGAGCTTATCGCAGCAATGGACAAGAACTGGAGCAGCGCCCAGTATGTAGGAACGCTGTACTACGCGGGCAAAACGGTCTTGTCCGAAATCAACTCAAATCTCTATGACATTGACGAAGGTTTCAAAGCGGCGCTTGATGTCCAAACGGCTGCAAGGGCAGAAAACATCGAAAATCTTGCCGATGTGAAAAAATGCATTGTCACCCATCTCGATTCAAGAACTGTGACCGACGTGTGGTACAACATTATCAACGGCTCAACCGTCAGACACTACGACACAAACGTCATTTATGATTCGGAAGCGACCACGGTGATTTACACGAGGGTTGAACTTGAGACGCTGCAAGAAACGAAAAAGGAGTTTATTGACCTCGGCCTGCCCAGCGGCACGCTGTGGGCGACGTGCAATGTGGGAGCCAGCAACCCGCACGACACGGGTCTCTTCTTTGCCTGGGGCGACACAGAAGGACACGGCAGCGACCCCTCCGACGGCTATCTGTTCAGCTGGGAGAACTACAAATGGGCAGAGGTGGCTGGCGAAGACACCTGGTTCACCAAATACTGCACCGACAGCAGCCGGGGCAAAGATGGCTTCACCGACGGCAAGGATGAGCTTGACCCGGAGGATGATGCTGCCTACGTCAACTGGGGCAGTCAGTGGCGTATGCCGAGCAAGCAGCAGCTGGACGAGCTGAAGGAACAATGTACGTGGACTCAGACCACCCTGCAGGAGGTCAATGGCTACGAGGTGACAGGCCCCAACGGCAACACCATCTTCCTGCCCACCACGGGCTGGCGTATCGACGACATGCTGCTCGACGGCGGAGCCTACTGGTCGCGCACCACCAATCCGGAGAGTGATGGCGGTGCCTACTACCTCGGCTGGGACGACTGGGGATGGTACGAATATGGCGGACGCCTCGACGGCCAGTGCATTCGTCCGGTGTTCAATGACGAGACAGTGACGCTCATCAGCGACAAAGAGGGCAGCTACCGTTCAACGCTCGACAGCGACAACAGCATCTACGACTTGACAGGCCGCAAAATCGATAATCGAAAATCCGCAAATCGTAAATTGCCCAAGGGCATCTATGTGAAGAATGGCAAGAAAGTCGCTGTTAAATGAGACTCCCATCACCCAACACCCATCACCCAACATCTTATAGTTATGTCTATCAAAAAAACAACCCTTACCCTGTTCGCACTCTTGGCAATCGCCACAGAGAGCATGGCTCAAGTAGCAATCAACGAGGAGAACTTTCCCGATGCAAACTTCCGTAACTTCCTATTGAAAAAACCGTTCGGCGCTGACGGTGTACTGACATCTGACGAAATAGCCAACGAATTATACATGGAAGTTTACGAAAAGGGCATCACCAACCTGAAAGGTATCGAACACTTCACGGCACTGCTGGAGTTAGACTGTTCACACAACCAGCTGACAGAGCTTGATGTGTCGAAGAACACACGACTAAAGGAACTCTACTGCGAAGGCAACCAAATCAGGGGTGCACAAATGGATGCCCTCATCGCCAGTCTGCCCGTCAAAGAAGAAAAAGGATTTGATTTTGGTGTCAGAAATGAAGGGATGCCTATTGCCGACGACAACGACATCACCATGGCACAGGTGGCGGCAGCCAAGGCGAAAGGCTGGATACCACAGGCTTGGGACAACGTAGATGAAAACTATTACAACTATGCCGGCAGCGATGCGGCATCAATGGGTATCGTTATCAACTCCACCAATTTCCCCGACTACTATTTCCGTCGTTACCTGCTTGGCGAAGACTTCGGAGAGGACTGTGTGCTGACATCGGAAGAGGCAGCCAACGCCACAGAGTTGTTTATGGTCTTTGAGTTTATCTGTGACTTGACGGGTATTGAGTATTTTACGGCACTGAAGGAACTAGACGTCAGTCAAAACGGTCTTAAATCTTTAGACCTGTCGAAGAATACGGCTTTGGAGGAGCTGGATTGCTCTGATAATGGTTTGGTATCGCTGATTCTTCCTAACAGCAGCACCCTTGTCTCATTAGACTGCAGCGAGAATGGACTGACTGCCCTGACCATTCCTGCTCAGTTGAAATTGCAATCGCTGGACTGTTCTGACAATGAAGCTATGACGATGCTTGACTTATCGGCATGTACAACTCTGGAAGATCTTGATTGCTCTAACACAAATATTTCATCACTCGACCTTTCGGCATGTAAGGCACTGGAAGACCTCCAATGTTCCGAAACAAAGCTGACATCGCTGTCGCTGGTAAATAATACGGCACTGACCTATTTGTACTGTAACGACATAGGGCTGACATCAATCGATTTGTCGAAGAGCGCAGCATTGAAAGATTTAAAATGCTCAGGCAACAAGTTGACATCGCTCGACCTTTCGGCATGTGTCGTACTGAGATGGCTGGAATGCGAGAACAACCTGCTGACAACCCTCGACTTTACCAACAACACCCAAATATACAATATATATTGCGGACTCAATCAGATCAAGGGCGAGCAGATGGATGCACTCATTGCCAGCTTGACAGACGACGGAAAGCTCTATGCGATGTATCTTGATAACCCCGAAGAAGGTAACGACATCACGAAGGAGCAGATAGCCGATGCTGACGATAAAGAGTGGACGGTATATGCCCACACGGAAGCCAACGGATGGATGGAATATCAGGGTGAGACAGGAATGCCTATTGACCAAGCGCATTTCCCTGACTACTATTTCAGAAACATCTTGAAATCTTGGTACTTTGGAAGAGACGGTTTCCTGAGTGATTCGGAAATAGCCAACCTGACTTCTTTCAGCGTTCACTACAACAGCTATATCGAGTCACTGAAAGGCATTGAATACTTTACTGAACTGGAAACGCTTGAATGTTACTATCTCGACCAACTGACCAAGCTTGATTTGTCTGCCAACACCAAACTGAAACAACTTGACTGCAGCAATGACGGTCTCACCTCTCTCATCGTTTCAAATGCCGCCACCGACTTTGCTCGGATTTCGTGTTATAACAACCAAATCAAAGGTGCGCAGATGACGGCACTTGTGGAGAGCCTGCCTACCGTTGAATACGGAGAATTACAGGTAATCAACATCGCCTATGCTGGAAAAGAAGGCAATATCATCGACACCAATCAGGTGGATATAGCCAAGGCCAAAGGGTGGAAAGCTTTGGCCAGTACCAATACAGGATGGATAGAATATGAAGGTAGCGAGCCTGCTGCCATTCTATCTGTGATAGGTGAAGAGGGCGTGAAGTCTGATAGTTATTATACCATAGACGGGCGACACATCACAGGAAAGCCGACACAGCGTGGATTGTATATAAATAATGGCAAAAAAATACTTATCAAATAAGGGAAACCAATTTTTCCCCTTTCGTCACTCCCAGCCCTTGTTTCGTCAAAACATGGTCTATGCAGACTCCACGTCTCGAAGATTCTTCGTAACTTTGCCGATAAAACAGCATATCATCACTAATAAAAACCGTAACTATTATGAAGAAACAAAATCACAAATCATTCCCAGCACGAACGGCAACGCTGCTCTTTGCTGCCTTATTAGCCCACCTGTCGACGTGGGGACAAAACAGTGTCTCTACCATTACAACCTCAGAAAACATCACTAAGAAATCCACTGTCTATGCTGGTGAAGTCGTGGTGGATGGCGTGACGATGACTAAATACCTGTTTTCGGACAATATGAGCCGAAAAGAGGATGTCATCACCAACCTGCTCAGTGGTCTGCAAGGCATGACCGACGGCAGCTACGCCACGCTGCTCTTCGGCACAGAGGCTGATGCGGAGGCCACTGGTCTGGCGCTCTGCTCTGACCCCGAGCTTATCGCAGCAATGGACAAGAACTGGAGCAGCGCCCAGTATGTAGGAATGCTGTACTACGCGGGCAAAACAGTCTTGTCCGAAATCAACTCAAATCTCTATGACATTGACGAAGGTTTCAAAGCGGCGCTTGATGTCCAAACGACTGCAAGGGCAGAAAACATCGAAAATCTTGCCGATGTGAAAAAATGCATTGTCACCCATCTCGATTCAAGAACTGTGACCGACGTGTGGTACAACATTATTGACGGCTCGACCGTCAGACACTCCGACATAAACGTCATTTATGATTCGGAAGCGACCACGGTGATTTACACGAGGGTTGAACTTGAATCACCGTCGATGGCTTCCACGCCGCTCACCATTGAGGCGACCAGCGAAGGCGATATCACCTTCTCAATTACTTATTCCTACGACCACCCCGTGGTATTGACGCCTATCGAATATCAGGTAAATGGAGGCAGCTGGACTACTTACTCGTCATGGCCGGCAGATGCAGCGGGAATCACCAGCAGCACCGGCAACTGGCCAGTCACTTTTGGCGATGGCATCCATGTTAACGCAGGCGACAAAGTAGCTTTCCGTGGCACCAATGCTTCATATCACGGCAATGGCAATGGTTATGAATGTCATATCACCAGCACTGCCGATGGGTATGTCTATGGCAATGTGATGAGCCTGATAGATGCCGACAACTATGCTACCTTAAAGACACTCACGGGTGATTGGAACTTTGGATACCTCTTCTGTGCTGGCTATAACGATGAATATGCACCAATAACCAATACCACTATCAAGAGTCATCCTGAAAACGACTTGGTGCTGCCAGCCACGACCATTACTCCCGCATGTTATTTTGGCATGTTTGCAGGATGTTTGGGACTTACCCGTGCACCCGAATTGCCCGCTACCACGTTGGAGGCACAGTGCTATGCAGAAATGTTCCGTGCCACAGGACTGACGGCGGCACCTGAATTGCCTGCTACGGAGATGCGCCCCGATTATTACAATAGCCCAGATGACTATTCCTTTGGAACCATGGACTGCTACATGCAGATGTTCCAGGACTGCACAAGCCTAACTGAGGCTCCTGAACTACCTGCCACCACACTTGCACATGGTGTCTATCAAAATATGTTCCAAGGATGTACCAGCCTTCAAAAGGCTCCCGTCCTGCCAGCTGCGAAAGTCGCTGATGGAGCGTACTACCGGATGTTCTATGGCTGCACATCTCTTAACTACGTGAAGTGCCTCGCCACCGACATCGGCGAAGAATGGGCGGTAGAAGAGTGGGTTGGTAATGTTTCCTCCACAGGCACCTTTGTCAAAACCTACGGAATGACCTCGTGGCAGACGGGTGACAGCGGCATACCTGCCGGCTGGACGGTTAATGAGTCAGTGACTCTCAACAGCGACGATGAGGGTAATTACTGGGCAACATTCTATAGCGATGCATCTTATACCGCAGACGAGAACACTACCGTCTATACGGCAAAGGTTAGTGGTGACCAGTCGAAAGTGGAACTGACCGAAGTTGACGACAAGACCATCCCTGCGGGCAATGCTGTGGTGCTGAAATCCACTGCCACTACTGCCACTATGACACAAGCCGAAGGTGCATCAGGTACTCTTGCTGACAATGACCTGCAAGGTTCACCTTCCGATATCGCGACACCTGCCAATACCTATATGCTGGTGAAGGGCAGCAGCGGCGTGGGCTTCTATCATTGGACCGAAGCTAACATCCCTGCCTGCCGAGGTTATCTCACGCTCAATAGTACTGCAGCAGCCCGTGCATTCCTGTGCATAGGAACTAACGATGGCAGCACTACAGCTATCGCCAGAGTAAGGCAAGTGAATGAGGACAATGGCAGCATCTATGACCTGACAGGTCGCCGACTGACGACAACACCTAGTCATGGTATCTATGTGAAGAATGGCAAGAAGGTCGTGATTAAGTGAGAATAAAGCAGAACTCGAACAAAGTTCCAGTTTATTGTAGAATGACAACAAGAAATCGATTATGAAGAATTCCATCATCATGATAGCAGACAATCACCGACGGGCATACAAGTCACCGTCGATGGCAGTTTACCAGATGAACATGCAGCATACTTTGCTTTCAGTTTCTGGCGAGGAAAAAACAATGGAAATTTTCGATGACAATGAGGAGGAATGGCCCGTTGACCCGAACACCAACCTGCCTTTCTCTCCGTGGTAAATATGCGCCGCTAATCCGCTAGGACGGCATCAACCAATTCGTCTGTATCATCACATACATGGACATCGGAAAAGGAAAACACCGAAGTTTCTTAGGGCTGGTAACGATGGTGCGAATTGTTATTGGTGGGATACCTCAACACGGACATTTTCTTCAACATGCTCGATGCAGACATGAAACTGATGCTTGAAGCAGTTGCAGAATCACCTCCCACTGATATGGAGGACTTATCACAAACAGAAAAGCATCCCAACTCCTGTGTTATCAAGAGTTGGGATGACGATTTCTATGTTTTTATTTAGCGCACAGAAATTATTTCTCAAACAACTTCAAGTCGATGCAGTCGCCCATCACTTTATAGCCGTCTGCATTAGGATGCAACCAGTCGTTTTCGAAGAGGAAGGCAGGATTGAGACGATCAGGCTGCTGAGGATCGCGTGTAGCAGCATCAAAATCAATCACACCGTCGTATTCACCTGAAGTACGAATCCATTCGTTGACTTGCTGGCGCCCTTTCTCTCGCGATTCATTATAATAGTTATTGCCTTTGAACGGCATGATGGTGGCACCATAGATCTTAATGCCTTTCGCATGAGCTTTCTGAATCATGGCTTTGAAAGAGTCAATTAGTTGCTTGGCAGTTTCTTCACCATTCCATGAGCCTCCAATGTCGTTAACACCTTCAAAGACAATAGCATATTTCACACCTTCTTGATCAAGCACATCTCGCTCGAAACGGCTGTTGGCAGTAGGACCGAGACCACCACGAAGCACGCAGTTGCCGCCCAAGCCTAAATTGAGTACGCTGAGTCGTTTGGTTTTCTTGTTCTGCAGCAGACGTTTCGAGAGGTTATCTGTCCAGCGATTCTGATGATTCGTCGTGGTTCCCCGGCCATCGGTGATGGAGTTCCCGATGACTGCTATCGAACCGTACTTTTTACCCGCATTCACAATCAGGCTATTGATGTAGCACCAATGGGTTGTTTCCACAGCTTTACTGAAATCGTTGGTATTTCCTTCTGCGATGAACGAAGAGGTACGCGAGCCGGGATGGCCACTTACATCCGTCCTTGATGCTTTACCGAAATGAATGGTAATTGCCACGTCCATTCTGTCGGTCATGCGGAATTTAACAGGGTCTGAAACGATGATTTCGCCCGGTTTCATCGTGACTTGTCTTGAACCGTTGAACGTCAAGGCAGTGGTTGTTGACTCATCAATTGCAGGGCTTTCGCCTTGTGTCAGTGCTTTGGCTAACTCTACCCCGATAATCTCGGTTTCATCGGTATTATACTGATTTGAAAGCTTCAAAGAGACCATTTCGCCGCCAAATGATACTTCGACAATCTGTCGCAATGAGTTACCAGCAAGGTATGGGGTGGGTGGCAGGTTGTGTGGTTCTACCTTCTGAATGGCGGTTGTCCATGTTACAACAGGTTGTTTCTTGCTTTGTGCCGACATGCTCAAGATAGCCGACATGAGGATTGTTACAAATAAGACAATTTTTTTCATTTCGTAATGTTTTTTTATGATTGACAGCGCAAAGTTAAACAAATTCAAGTACCTGACCAATTTTTTTTTCAATTAATCAAAACTTTGATACGTTTTGAGGGCAAAAAGCATGGTTTCTGGGGGTTATGTTACATAAATTCAAAACATTTATTCAAAAATAACAAGAGAAATTAGAAAAAACACCTATCTTTGCAGACAAAACTTATTAACATAGGAGTAAACATGTATTTATTAGGTTATGACATAGGTACTTCATCGGTGAAAGCTTCGCTGGTGAATATCGAGACAGGAGTGTGTGAAGCATCTACATTCTATCCTGAAACCGAAGCTCAAATCATTGCCAAGAAGGCTGGTTGGGCTGAGCAGGAACCAGAGGATTGGTGGAATAGTTTGCAGATGGCCACACGAGTATTGAAACAGCAGAATGCTGAGGCACTTGCCAACGTGAAAGCCATCGGTATCAGCTATCAGATGCACGGACTGGTATGTGTCGACAAAGACAAGAAGGCATTGCGTCCAAGTATCATCTGGTGCGATGGACGTGCAGTTCCTTATGGTAACAAGGCGTTCGAAGGTATTGGCAGTGAGCAATGTCTGAGCCATTTGCTCAACTCTCCAGGCAACTTCACCGCAGCAAAATTGGCTTGGGTGAAGGAAAACGAACCTGAGCTTTTCGCAAAGATTTACAAAATCATGCTTCCAGGCGATTTCATCGCAATGAAATTGAGTGGTGGTACGATTAATACGACCATTTCTGGTCTGTCGGAAGGTATGTTCTGGGACTTCAAGGAGAATTGTGTCAGCAAGGATGTGATGAAATTCTTTGGTTTCAGCGATGACATCATTCCTGAGATTGTTCCTACCTTTGCTGTTCAGTCCACAGTTTGCAAAGAGGTGGCAGATATACTCGGTATCGCTGAAGGTACTCCTATCGCTTATCGTGGTGGTGACCAGCCAAACAATGCATTGTCGCTCAATGTGATGAAACCAGGCGAGATTGCTGCTACAGGTGGTACATCTGGTGTGGTTTATGGTGTGTTAGGCGAAGTGAACTACGACAAACTCTCACGTGTGAACACATTTGCTCACGTCAATCACAACCAGCCCGATACACGTCTCGGTGTACTGCTCTGTATCAATGGTACAGGTATCCTCAATGCATGGATGCGTCGCAACGTGGCTCCAGAGGGCATCAGCTATTCTGGTATGAACGATTTGGCAGACGAAGTGCCCATCGGTAGCGAAGGTCTGAGCATCATCCCATTCGGTAATGGTGCAGAGCGTCTGTTGCAGAACCGTGAAATCGGTTGCAGCATTCATGGCCTGAACTTCAACATCCACAAGAAAGCACACTTGTTGCGTGCAGCACAGGAAGGTATCGTCTTTTCATTTGCCTATGGTATGGAAATCATGAAGCAGATGGGTATGGAAATCAAGACCATCAAGGCAGGCCACGCCAATATGTTCCTCAACCCTATGTTCCGTCGCACACTTGCATCGGTTACAGGTGCCAATATTGAGCTCTATGAGACCGATGGCGCAGCAGGTGCAGCTAAGGGTGCTGGTATCGGAGCAGGTATCTATAAGGACAGCGATGCTGCCTTTGCAACTTTGAAACATCATTCTACAGAAGTACCTGACACCGCTAATACAGCTGCATACATGGCTGCTTATGAGCGCTGGAAAGAGATTTTGGAGAAACAATAAACAAACAATACTAACTTTTTAATTTTAAACAACTTTTTAAACTATGGCAAAAGAATTTTTCCCTGGTATCCAGAAGATCCAGTTCGAAGGCAAGGACTCAAAGAATCCTATGGCTTTCCATTATTATGATGCAAACAAAGTAATCATGGGTAAGAAGATGAGCGACTGGCTCCGCTTCGCAATGGCTTGGTGGCACACTCTCTGTGCAGAAGGTGGCGACCAGTTCGGTGGTGGAACTAAGACTTTCCCATGGAACCAAGGTGCTAATGCACTCGAAATCGCAAAGAATAAGGCTGACGCTGGTTTCGAAATCATGGAGAAACTGGGCATCGACTATTTCTGCTTCCACGATGTTGACCTTGTTAGCGAAGGCGAATCAGTTGAAGAGTATGAGGCTAACATGAAGGCTATCGTTGCTTACCTGAAAGAGAAGATGGCAGCATCAGGCAAGAAGTTGCTTTGGTCAACTGCTAACGTATTCGGTAACAAGCGTTATATGAACGGTGCAAGCACCAACCCTGACTTCGACGTTGTAGCTCGCGCTATCGTTCAGATTAAGAATGCTATCGATGCAGGTATCGCTCTCGGTGCTGAGAACTATGTATTCTGGGGTGGTCGTGAAGGTTACATGAGCCTGTTGAACACAGACCAGAAGCGTGAGAAGGAGCACATGGCAACAATGCTTGGTATGGCTCGCGACTATGCACGTGCAAAGGGCTTCAAGGGTACATTCCTCATCGAGCCTAAGCCAATGGAGCCATCAAAGCACCAGTACGATGTTGACACAGAGACAGTTATCGGTTTCTTGAAAGCTCATGGTCTTGACAAGGACTTCAAGGTTAATATCGAGGTGAACCACGCTACACTCGCTGGTCACACATTCGAGCACGAACTTGCTTGTGCAGTTGATGCAGGTATGCTCGGTTCTATCGACGCTAACCGTGGTGACTATCAGAACGGATGGGATACCGACCAGTTCCCAATTGACAACTATGAGCTCACTCAGGCTTGGATGGAAATCATCCGCAACGGTGGTCTCGGCACTGGTGGTACTAACTTTGACGCAAAGACTCGTCGTAACTCTACTGACCTCGAGGATATCATCATCGCACACATCTCTGGTATGGATGCTATGGCTCGTGCTCTCGAGAGTGCAGCTAAGTTGCTCGAAGAATCTCCTTACTGCGAAATGAAGAAGCAGCGCTATGCTTCATTCGACAGCGGTATGGGTAAGCAGTTCGAAGAGGGTAAGCTCACATTCGAAGAGGTTTACGAATACGGTAAGAAGGTTGGCGAGCCTAAGTCAACTTCTGGCAAGCAGGAACTCTACGAAGCTATCGTAGCTATGTATGCATAATACTCCTGTTTCGTCATTCAAATCCCAGGATAATTAACCAAGGGTGCATCGGATATCCTGATGCGCCCTTTTTCTTTTCCTCCATTTAACATTTTACATTTAACATTCATAAGATAATGAAAAGAATTAGCTTAGCAATCGCAGTGTCGCTTTTTGCGATGATCACTTTTGCGCAAAACAACGATGTAACCAGTTTCTATGCAAAGAATACTGTGCTGAATTTCAACGATGGTAAGAGCATCGCTGGCGAAATGGAACAGCCAAAGAAGTTCGACCCTAACTTCCATATCTACCTCTGTTTCGGACAGTCTAACATGGAGGGTAACGCACGTATTGAGCCACAGGATCGTGAAGGTATCAATGCACGCTTCAAGATGATGGCTGCTACCGACTTTCCACGTACAGGACGTAAGATGGGGCAGTGGTATATTGCCGTTCCACCTCTCTGCCGTGAGAACAACGGTCTGACCCCAGCCGATTATTTCGGCCGCACAATGGTTGAGAAGACACCCGATAATATCACCATCGGTGTCATCAATGTAGCTATCGGAGGTTGTAGCATCGACCTCTTCGATCAGGACAAAAAGGATGCTTATCTTGTGAAGCAGGCCGATTGGTTGAAGAACTTCTGTAAGTCATACGACGACGACCCTTATAAGCGTCTGATTGATTGTGCAAAGATTGCACAGAAGTCGGGTGTCATCAAGGGTATCCTCCTTCATCAGGGATGTACCGACAATGGTCAGCGCGACTGGCCAGAGCGTGTAAAGGTCATTTATGAGCGTATGCTGAATGACCTCGGCCTTGAAGCTGAAGCTTGCCCTTTGCTCGTGGGCGAACTTGTTTCACAGCAAGATAATGGTACTTGTTCGCTTCACAACAGCGTCATTGCTACCATGCCACTCGTCATCCCTACAGCCTATGTAGTACCTTCACTCGGTTGTCCGGGCAACTTCGACAAACTTCATTTCACTGCCGAGGGTTATCGTGAAATCGGACGTCGCTATGCTGAGATCATGCTCAAGGCAGAAAAGTACAGCGAGGCACTGACTGGTGGAAAGAAGAGTAAGAAGAGCAAGAAATAATCCTTTTTTCATTTTCAATAAATAAGGTGTAACCACAGAGAGAAATGGTTACACCTTATTTTTCTTGCGTCTAATAACTAAAGTCTAGTGTCTAAAGCCTAAAGCCTAAAGCCTAAAGCCTAAAGCCTAGCGTCTAAAGCCTAAAGTCTAGTGTCTAAAGTCTAGCGTCTAACGTCTAAAGCCTACCGTCTAGTGTCTAAAGTCTAGTGTCTAACGTCTAGTGTCTAAAGTCTAACATCTAACGTCTAAAGTCTAAAGCCTAACGTCTCCCTTTATCACTCCTCCTCCTCATCATCATCTACAACAATAGGCACAGCTTTCTTGATACTTTGCTCTAAGGAGATGAGGGTTTCTGTCGAATCAACACCATGGATGGCTTGAATCTTGTTATTGAGGATGTCCATCAGCTGGCTATTATCGCGCGCGTACATCTTTAGGAATAATGAGTACTGGCCAGTCGTGCAGTGGCATTCCACCACTTCTGGTATCTTAGCAATTTCCTCTACTACGCTCTTGTACATCGAACCTTTCTCAAGTTTTAGTCCCACGAACGTACAGGTGGAATAGCCTAAGCTTTTGGGGTTCACATGATAGCCAGAGCCGGTAATAACGTTTGTGTCTATAAGGCGCTGCACCCTTTGATGTATGGCTGCACGAGAGACTCCGCATTCCACAGCTACATCTTTGAAAGGAATGCGCGCATTAACGGAGATAATCTCCATAATCTTTTTGTCGAGTTTATCAATCCTCTCCATGATTGAATTGAATTTTGTTTAGTTGTTCTGTTGTTAAATTGTTTTTAGTAATTTGCGGATTAACCTATTAACCTACTAACCGATTAATCTAATTCGATAGCAAAAGTAGTCAAAATAATGCAATAGCGCAAATTTTTTATCATGTTTTTGTATTAATTCCTATCATTTTGTTTATTTTACTACACTTTTTTGTAACTTTGCAAACTGAAAAGAACATGACATGAAGCAATTTATTATTTTCGCCATAGTTTCGACTATGACAACATTTTGTATGGCGCAAGAAAAGAAGTTGTTCACTCTCGATGACCTTTTGCCTGGTGGAAAAACGTTTTACCAGCATTCCTATCCTGAGCGAAAGTATTATGAATGGTGGGGCGATGAATTGGTGCAGTTAGATATCGACGAGGTGAAGCGTACCGATGGAACGGTGCTTTTTCGGCTTGATGACATCAATGCCATCCTAACGGCTGCAGGTAAACGTGAAGCACGGTATCTGTTGACAGTCAGTTTTCCTAATGGTAGCGACCCTGTGCTGCTTTTTGAGAACACAGGCAGTAAGGAGTTTCAGCTGATTGACTGGAGTGCCAAGACGATTGTTGCAACGATTCCTTATACGCTCGATGCTGAGAATACAGATTTCTGTAGTGCCTCTCGCTGTCTGGCATATACTGTCGAACATAACTTGAAGGTGTCCAAACCCGATGGCACAACCGTTGCAGTGAGCAAAGACGGCAGTCTGGATCTTGTGTATGGTGAGAGTGTCCATCGCAATGAGTTCGGCATCAACAAAGGTACGTTTTGGAGTCCTTCTGGTAAGTTATTGGCATTCTATCGCATGGATCAGTCGATGGTGGCTACCTATCCGCAGGTAGATATCTCGGCACGAAGTGCAGCATTGGTACCCGATAAATACCCGATGGCAGGTGAAACCAGCCACAAAGTAACGGTGGGCATTTTCGATATCGAGACCGCACGTACTGTCTATTTGGATGCAGGCGACCCTACTGATCGCTATTTCACCAATATCGCATGGAGCCCCGACAGCCGTTTCATCTATATGATTGAACTGAACCGCGACCAGAATCATGCAGAGTTGGTACGCTATGATGCTACGACAGGAAAGCGCGACAAGGTACTTTTCGAGGAGACCAACGACAAGTATGTAGAGCCGATGAACCCTATTCAGTTCCTGCCATGGGATAGCAATAAATTCATCTATCAGACGCGTAAAGACGGCTACCTCCACCTGTATTTATACGATACCACGGGACGTCAGCTTTCACAGTTGACAACGGGTGAATTCGAAGTTATAGATGTTGTAGGATTTAATACAAAGAAGAAACAAATCATCTATACAAGTAACGAATGTCATCCACTACAATCCAATGTGTATGCTGTGGATATGAAGGGCAAGCGTACCTTACTCGATAATGGGTTGGGATGGCATACGGCAAAGCTCTCTAAAAGTGGCGTGAAGTGGTTTGATACTTGGTCTTCACCTGAAGTCTGCAAAAGGATGGAAGTGGCTGAAGTGGGGGCAAAGCAGCGCAGCTTACTGTTCGATGCTGCAGAGCCTTGGGATGCCTATCAGGTACCTGAGATGAAGGTGGGTACTATCAAGGCAGCCGACGGACAGACCGACCTGTACTATCGTCTGGTATTGCCAACCGACTTCGACCCTAATAAGAAATACCCTGCTGTGGTATATGTCTATGGAGGCCCACATGCACACAACATCGATGCTACACGTCATTGGGGCGTGCGTGGTTGGGACATCTGGATGGCTCAGAAGGGCTATGTGATGTTTTGTCTTGACAACCGTGGCAGCGAGCACCGTGGATTGGCATTCGAGCAGGCTACTTTCCGTCAGTTGGGTGTAGAAGAGATGAAAGACCAGCTGAAGGGTGTGGAGTTCTTGAAGAGTCTGCCCTATGTCGATGCCGACCGTCTTGGCGTTCATGGTTGGAGTTATGGTGGTTTCATGACCACCAGTCTCATGACCACCTATCCCGATGTGTTTAAGGTAGGTGTGGCTGGCGGACCAGTCATCGACTGGAAATACTACGAGGTGATGTACGGCGAGCGTTATATGGACACCCCTCAGACCAATCCTGAGGGCTATAAGAACACATCTCTCCTGAACAAGGCTCAGAACCTGAAAGGGAAGCTGCTTGTCATCTATGGAGGCAACGATGACACTTGTGTGCCGCTGCATACCCTCTCGTTTATGCGTGCCTGCATCGATGCGAATACCTATCCCGACCTTTTCACCTACCCGGGTGACGGGCACAATATGACGGGTACCGACCGCATTCATCTGCACAACAAGATTACTCAATACTTTGAGGATTATCTCAAATAGGTTAGCGGTTAAAGGTTAATGTAAATGGTAAATAGTAAATGGTAAATGGTAAATAGTAAATGGTAAATGGTAAATAGTAAATGGTAAATGGTAAATAGTAAATGGTAAATGGTAAATGGTAAATAGTAAATGGTAAATGGTAAATAGTAAATGGTAAATGGTAAATAGTAAATGGTAAATGGTAAATAGTAAATAGTAAATGGTAAATAGTAAATGGTAAATGGTAAATAGTAAATGGTAAATGGTAAATAGTAAATGGTAAATGGTTAAATAGTAAATAAGTAGATGAATATTTTGTTATTAGGAAGCGGAGGACGTGAGCACGCCCTGGCTTGGAAGATTGCTCAAAGCAAGAAAGTTGATAACCTCTTTATTGCCCCAGGCAATGGTGGCACAGGGAGTGTTGGTAAGAATGTGGCTATCAAAGCAGATGATTTCGATGGAATCAAGGCATTTGTTTTGGAACACCATGTTGATATGGTTGTTGTCGGACCTGAAGACCCATTGGTAAAAGGTATTTACGACTATTTCAAGAATGACGCCCAACTCAGTGCAATTCCTGTTATCGGTCCGTCAAAGCAGGGAGCGGTACTGGAAGGTTCTAAAGAGTTTGCAAAGGGATTCATGCAGCGTCACAACATCCCTACAGCGCGCTATCAGGCTTTCAACGGGGAGCACGTACAGGAAGGTTTGGCTTTTCTGGAAACCCTCCAGCCGCCATACGTATTGAAGGCTGATGGTCTTTGTGCTGGCAAGGGTGTACTGATTGTGCCGACCCTTGAGGAGGCAAAGCGTGAATTCAAGGAAATGCTGGGTGGTATGTTTGGTAATGCCAGTGCTACGGTAGTGATAGAGGAGTTTCTCAGTGGTATCGAGTGTTCTGTCTTTGTGCTGACTGATGGTACTCACTATAAGATTCTGCCCGAAGCAAAGGACTATAAGCGTATTGGAGAAGGCGATAAGGGCCTGAATACAGGTGGTATGGGTTCAGTCAGCCCTGTTCCGTTTGCCGACAGGGAATGGATGCAGAAGGTAGAGGATCGTATCATACGTCCTACCGTCGAAGGATTGGCTGCCGAAGGCATCGATTATAAGGGATTCATCTTCTTTGGACTGATTAACGTATGTGGCGACCCGATGGTCATTGAATATAATGTACGTATGGGTGACCCTGAGACCGAGAGTGTGTTGTTGCGCATTAAGAGCGATTTGGTTGACCTTTTCGAAGGTGTGGCTCAAGGCAACCTCGACTCGAAGGAACTGGTCTTCGACGAACGTGCTGCTGTATGTGTCATGTTGGTGTCAGGAGGCTATCCAGAGGCATATCATAAGGGATTCCCCATCACTGGCATCGATCAGGTGGAGGGTAGTATCGTATTCCATGCAGGTACCGCAGTGAAAGATGGCACTCTCGTTACGGCAGGAGGCCGTGTCATTGCTGTCAGTTCGTATGGTAAGAACAAGTCTGAAGCATTGGCTAAATCGTTTCAGGAGGCACAGAAGATACAATTTGAGAAGAAATACTTCCGTTCGGATATCGGAAAAGACTTGGGCGAATGAATTTTCAGCGTAGGTTAGCTATCAGTCCCACCTCACTGCACACTGTTGCTGTCATTGTGGTCATTGCGTGGGTTGTTGTAGGAAGTGCCAGTCCCCTGACACACGATTGTAATATGGGGTTATGGCACTTGCTGCCAGGCGCTGTGAGGCATAGCGGATGGGTTAATCAGCTGTTAGCCATTATCACCATGGTGGTATCGGTTTACACCCTTCATGAACTGAATTTGTCGCATGTGATGTTGCGTATCAACTCGCGCACCATCAGTTTCGTCTTTGCTGCTCTCATGACTGCATGCGTCTTTTTGCATGCGTTTCAGCCAGGTCTTGTCGTGATGTACTTCGTTCTGCTGTCCTTGTTCTTTTTGTTCAGTACGTATCACCAGGAATCATCGGCAGGCAACACATTCGTAGCCTTCCTGTGTCTAAGCATCGGTGCGCTCTTCTATCCCAAGTTGATATGGATGGTACCCATATACATACTCTCCATATATATGCTGCGAGCATTGAATCCTCGCAGTGTCAGCGGGGCCGTTTTAGGTGTAATCGCTCTGTTTTGGGTAGTTGGCAGTATCGCTTATGTTCTCGATGAAATGGCGGTTTTTTCGCGAATTATGCATCAAATGGTTGATTTTGAGTGGGGTGGCTATGCACAGCATTCCGCCTCGCAAACCATCATGATATGGCTGACGTTTGCCATCTTTCTGATAGGTGCTATCGACTTCCTGATGCGTTATTATTTGGACAAAACCCGTGTACGTATGCTTTACTACGTTGTCATTCTGCATGGAGTGGCTTATTTCCTTCTGCTCCTGCTCCAGCCGCTCAGCTGTCATTCCATCCTCCCTCTTGCTATTGTATTCACAGCCTTTATGGGAGGACACTTTGTCTCAAATGACCACACTCCATTGAGTAACATCCTTGTGTGGGTGTTTACAATATTGATTCTCGGTTCATTTATTCTCAACGCATGGATTCTCTGAACGAATTTTTCATTAATTACGGCTATTGGGGAATGGCCATCTCGTCTTTCTTCGCAGGCACATTCTTCCCTTTCAGTAGTGAGGCAGTCATGGCAGCACTGTTAGCGGCGAGTTCTATGGACCCAGTACTCACGATTGTAAGTGCCACCATAGGCAATGTCTTAGGATCAATGGTAAACTATTTCATCGGCTCCCTTTGCAAACCGCAGACGGTCTCACGTATCTTTCGTATCAAGCCCGAACGAATGGCTTCAGCGCAGGATTACGTCAAGCGGTATGGGGCATGGATGGGGTTCTTCACCTTCGCCCCCATCCTCGGAACAGCCATCAGTCTTGCCCTTGGCATGCTTAAGGCCAATGTATGGACTACGCTTCTCAGCACGTTCCTTGGTAAAACAGTCCGATATGTTATGGTCGCCTATTCCGTCCTGGCACTCAAATCCTGACTCTAATCGACTAATTATGCATTATGCATTATGAATTATGAATTCTCTTTACCTCTACCGACACGGTGAAACCGAAGAAAATCGCCTTCATATCCTTCAAGGATGTATGCCTGGCACCTTAACCCAAGCGGGAAAGGAGCAGATTACTGCATCAGTATCGTCGTTGCAATCCATTCCCTTCGACCTCATTCTTTGCAGCGATATTCAACGCTGCAAGGATACCGCTTCCATCATCAACGATGTGCTTCAGCTGCCTATCATCTTCACCCCGTTATTGCGTGAGCGCGATTGGGGGAGCGCTACGGGCATGATTGTTGATGGGGTTACCAAGATTCGTATTCCTGATGATGCAGAGACTGTTGCGGCGATGCATCAACGTGCACGTGATTTCCTGTCCTTTGTACAAACTCATTATCCCGATCATACCATCCTCGCTATCAGCCACGGTCTCTTCTGCCGATGTATTCAGGCAGTCCATCGTGGGGTACAAATCGCTGATATCATTCCTATGAAAAACACCGAACTCCGTCAGCTTTAACCCAATTCGGGCAGTTTACAGGTGAAATCCCTCGTTTTTCTTGGTCGTTTGCAAGAAAAGATGTAAATTTGCAGTCGATTACATCAACTAATTTACAAAAAACGAGCAAAATGAAAAGAATCTCCACAATGCTGCTGGCCTTGGTACTCTGCACCACGATGATGGCGCAGACGTCTTATGTACCAAGAGGCTGGGTAAAGTCCACAGACGAAAACGGAACGTTTTACCGCCAGAATTCCGACGGTATGACCGTGTATAAGCACTCAAAGAGCAGCGATCACTTCGATGTTTATTATGGTACAGGTTATGGAAAGACTCCTCCCGACAAGCTGTCGAGCTCTGACCCGCTCTATGTCAATGTGACCGACCTGCTCTACAAGGCTGAGTCGTTCTTCTCCCTGTATATCGATAAGCTGAAGTTTGCTGACCTCAGCATCAAGTCGAAACTCAATCAGTATAAGATGATTATTTGTCTGCTGCACGATACGGGCTGGACAGCTACAGGTTCGGGTTACGACGACCAGATTGGTGCATTGTGGGTTACTCCAAGCACTTGTCATCCTGTCGGGCAGACCATTGCACACGAAATCGGTCACTCGTTCCAGTATCAGGTTCATTGCGACCTGGGTGGCTATACAGGTTTCCGTCAGGCGGTAGGCAACGGGTCCACCTTCTGGGAGCAGACGGCACAATGGCAGTCCGTGCAGGCATATCCCAGCGAGATGATTTCGCAGAGCATCGGTCTGTGGAAGCACAACCACAACTATGCCTTCACCCACGAATGGCAACGTTATCAGAGCTATTGGCTCCACTATTACTGGGCGGAGAAGTATGGTATCGATGCTATCGGACGTGTGTGGCGCGGAGGAACGGTATCGGGAGAGGACCCCTGTCAGGTCTATATGCGAGTATTCGGTGTGTCGGTCAAGGATTTCTTCAAGGAAATCTACGATTATGCCAGCAAGATGGTGACCTATGATATGGATGCCATCCGCAGTTACGGAAAGGGTTCGATAGGGCAATATACCTATAATTATGTAGATACAGGCGACGGAAAGCTCCAGGTGGCTTATTCAAGTTGCCCGCAGAGCACAGGATTCAATGTCATTCCGCTTCAGGTACCTGAAGCAGGAACGACCATCCAGACCGTCTTCACAGCCCTGCCTGGAGGTACGAACTTAGCACCGAACGATCCTGCACAATACCATAACGGCGAAACTTTCACGAAGGCAAATGTTACGAAATACAACAGCTTCTCCGAGAGGACCCGTCGGGGATTCCGTCACGGATATGTGGCCCTCCTCAAGGACGGCACACGTGTGTATCAGTCGGTCGATACCATCTATGCACGTGGACGTTCCACTTCAGCCGTGAGCGACACGACCTCTTTCGTAGTGCCTGAGAATACGGACCGCCTATGGTTTGTGGTCAGTCCTGCTCCGACTGTGTATATCGTCCACAAGTGGGACGAGAACATCGCAAATGACGATCAATGGCCCTATCAGCTTGAGTTCGAGCATACCGATATCGTCGGTCATATCCCTTATGTTGACCTTAGCGATACCTCTATCAAGCCGTCTGATGTGACTTTAGATGTCTATGTGGGCTTCCCGGCATCTACGTCTGTCTATCCTGGAACTACCTACAACCTCACCACAGAGCAGTATGCAGCAATCGGAAACGCCCTGAGAATACAACCCACCAGTATCGGCAAGCTGATGACCACTTATTCAGCAAGTCAGGCTAAGAATACCATCCATCTCGTGCCCCTCAATCCAAAGACCAATGCGGTAGTTGCACGTGGTTCTACTGCTAACGGATACGGACATTGGTTCTCCAAGACAGGTAACGTCTGTGATTGGGGTAATGAGTCATACGTCTACTCTGAACTCGATGCAGGGACTCTCACCTTCACCATCGGTCAGTATCCTAATCACTGCAAGAACGGCGAGGTTTATCAGTTGGGTCAGGGATTCCGCTATAAGGACAACGATGGCAACGTAGCAACAGCCAAAATCATCTTCCATATCTATATCGGAGGTGTACCTGCAGGAATCGAGACAATTCATAATTCACAATGCATAATGCATAATGATGCTATATACAACCTGCAAGGACAGCGCCTGCAGGGTATGCAGCGAGGCATCAATATCATCAACGGCAAAAAGGTGTGGGTGAAATAAGCCTTAGCGGCCTGAAGGGCGTACGATGAAGCGAATATTCCTGATACTGTTCATATTGCTGACTTCCCTGTCGATTGCGGCACAGGAGTGGGATGAAGCATTATACCGGCAGATTGAGCAGAGCATACGTCTGCCGCAGTTTGCCGATAAGGCATACGATATCACGCGCTACGGTGCACGGCCCGATGGAATGGCGGAAAAAAACCAGAAAGCCATCCAGAAAGCGATTGATAAATGTGCGAAGAAGGGTGGAGGGCGTGTTGTTGTGCCTGCCGGTCAGAAGTTCCTGACAGGTGCTATCCAACTGAAGAGCGGTGTGAACCTCGAAGTGCAGGAAGGGGCAACCCTCGAGTTCGTTTTCGAGCCCGATCTCTATCCTATTGTGGAAACATCATGGGAAGGACTGGAATGTTTCAACCTCTCGCCTTGCGTCTATGCTTTCAAGGCAAAAGACATTGCTATTACGGGTAAAGGAACCATCGATGGAGGTGGAACGACGGAGACTTGGTGGCCTTGGTGCGGAAGTGCCAAATATGGTGCAAAACCCGATGGAATCGGCCAAAATCACGGCTCGCGAGCACGATTGTTGAAGAATGGAGAGGATGGAATCCCTATGTATGACGAGCAGGGACGTCGAAGTCCGGAACGGGTCTTCGGACCTCAGGACGGACTGCGTCCGCAACTCATCAATTTCAATAAATGCGAGGGAATCCTCATCGAGGATGTCACGTTGCTTCGGTCCCCCTTCTGGGTCATCCATCCCTTACAATCGACCGATATCACCATTCGTAGGGTGAAGATGATCAACAACGGTCCGAACGGAGACGGATGCGACCCCGAGTGCTGTAACCGAGTGCTGATTGAGGATTGTTTCTTCAATACAGGTGATGACTGTATCGCTATCAAGAGCGGTAGGAACCGCGACGGACGTAGTCGTAATCTGCCTTCCCAAAACATCATCGTGCGCCATTGTGAGATGCGTAACGGACATGGGGGAGTGGTCATAGGTAGCGAAATCAGCGGAGGGGCACGCAATATCTTTGCGCACGACTGCGTGATGGATTCGCCTCAGTTGGAACGTGTGCTGCGCATCAAGACCAACTCTTGTCGCGGAGGTATCATCGAGAACATCAGCATGAAAGACATCAAGGTGGGAGCATGTAAGGAAGCGGTGCTCAAAATCAATCTCGACTATGAGCACAACGAGGTATGCGAACGTGGTCATTATCCCACCGTTCGTAATGTCTATATGGAGAATGTCACCAGTGAGCGCTCAAAATACGGTGTGTTGATTATCGGTTTGGACGAAGGAATATTTGTGGAGAACATCGAGGTCCAAAACTGCGATTTCAACGGAGTCCAATCAGGCAATTCTATCACTGGAAAGTCCAAAAATGTGCGATTTCATCGAGTTTTTATCAACAATTCACTCTCTTTGCTCGATGCGCCTTATCAGTCTTTCAGCGAGTGGATGACGCGCTCCGAAATGAAGCGGACACCCCGCTCTTACCTGCTCGATTTCTCATCGAAACCGAAGTGGAGTTATGTGATGGGTATCGAACTCGAAAGTATGCTCGACACTTACCTTGCACATGGGGGAGACGACATCTTGAACTACTGTCAGGAATACACTGATACGATGATTACGGCCGAAGGTGGTATCCTCGGGTACAACCTGCTTGATTATAACCTCGATAATGTCCGTACGGGTCATTTCCTCACACGCATGTACCAAATCAATCCTGAGGAAAAGAACCTTCGTGCCATCCAAACCCTTATGCAGCAGTTGCAGGACCAGCCGCGCACGAACGTCGACCATGTGTTCTGGCACAAAGCCATCTATGCCTACCAAGTGTGGCTCGACGGTATCTTCATGGGGCTCCCTTTCCGATGCCTGACAGCAGCAACACTCCACCCTCCTATCTCCATTTCTCTCCCCCCTGAGGGGGAGTCGGAGGGGGCTTCCTCTCCTATAGCTATCTACGACGATGCAGTTAGCCAGCTTCTCACCACTTATGAGCGCACGCTCGACCCTCTGACGGGTCTCAACCGTCATGCATATGATGAAACGCGTACCACTTTCTGGGCAGATCCTCAGTCGGGACTTTCTCAGCACTGCTGGGCTCGTGCGCAGGGATGGTTCTCGATGGCGTTGATTGAGATACTCGATGTGCTGCCTTATGATTACCCTCGTCGTAGCGAAGTGATTGACTTGCTGCAAAAGGACCTCGATGCGGTCATCAGGTGGCAAGACCCGAAGTCGGGAGTGTGGTATCAGGTGATGGATTCCCCAGGTCGTGATGGCAACTACCTTGAATCAACCGCCTCGTCGATGTTTGCATACGTTCTGCTGAAAGCCTACCGCAAGGGCTACCTCGATACCCGCTATCGTGATGCAGGCATCAAGGCATACGAAGGAATCATCCGCCATTTCATCCGATTCGATGCCGACCAGACCATTTCGCTCACCCAATGCTGTTCCGTTGCCGGGTTAGGACCGGCTGCCACACCCGAGGTACGTGCTGCGATGCAGCAGTACAACCCGAAAGGCTCGCTCAATGAGAATCGCCGAAGAGACGGCAGCTATCAATACTATCTTTCAGAACCCGTTCGTGATAACGACCCTAAAGGTATCGGTCCCTTTATCTGGGCATCACTCGAGATGGAGAAATTGGGACGTTAAACCGTCAATCGGGCGCCCGTCGTTATCCCGTCAATTGGCCGCTCGTCGTTATGCCGTAATCCCGTCATAACGTTATAACGAAAAATGGCGGCCCAACGTTGATTCCCCTCCCCCCGAAAAACAGGCCCCAAAAACGGGTCACTTGTAAAAACCTGTGTTTAGTATTTCATGAATAAAAAAGCCTGCGGACAAAAAGAGACAAAAACATCAAATATACTTCATCGTGGTTCTGATGCTCTTCGCATCTTGTCGTCTAAGCATCTTTGTCTGTGATTACAAGCAAGCTTGACTCACATCCCCTGATGCCTATCCACAGCTTTCAGCTTTAGAACCACTCGAAGACAAAATAAAAAGGGGGTGTTCTCGTTTATCGATCAGCGAGTTTTTTTACCAGCCCCCCTCTGTCTTTCAGACATCTCCCCCTCTCCATTTTACATTATACATTATACATTCTCCATCCTATTTTGTTTATTTTTTCTTTTCATCATGGCATAGTCCCATAGGGATGGATGTTGTGACTGGAGGCTTTTATCTGGGAACTTGTTCACAAGAAAAAGTATTCAGGCACGACATGATGGACGTTAGTCCTGACATGATGGAAAGTTTTTTTATTTGTATTTGTCAAAATCGACACAGGAATTTGCAGGTGAGCCCCAAAAACGCTGAGTTAACTCAAATCATCGTTTGAGTTAACTCAAAACGCATTTTGAGTTAACTCACGGTTTTTTGGGGGTTCTGAAGCCGGGCGAAATACAAAGGATCCACCGAGCACTCACCGAGCACTTACCGAGCACCTAACGAGCACCTAACGATGGGTTGAAGTTATTGGTTAACCAAGCGTTAATCTCTCATTCATCCTTTCGCGCGCGTTCCTTATTTATTATATAATAAAGAACCACTACTAAGCTATTAACCTATTAACCTACTAAGCTATTTTTACACAACTAATGCCTAAAAATGCCAAACAACATGTTATTTTATGCAAAAAACATAGAAAAATACATTATTTTGTAAAAAATAGTGAAAAAAATTTGCACGTTTTACAAAAATAACATAACTTTGCCGCGGATTTTACCGTGAATAGGTGTCTTTCGACGTGTCGGAACACCTTCTTGATGTGTCTTTACGTCTCAAAAGCGGTATGTCCCGGTCTCGGAATGCGGAAAGCAGAGAGCAGAAAGACTTTATTAATCTTTAATAAACGGCATAGAATATGAGAGATTAAAAAAAGAAAGTATGAAACTCCCGCGCAGGAGTAAGAGGTTTCATCAAACCTTCGCTGCGCTACAGATGCTGGTGCAAGCCAGAGACTGTAAGAATGAAAGAAATGAAATTACTTTTTAATTAACATTATTATTAACAACAAATTTTTAAGCTTATGAAGAAAAATTTTCTTTTATTGCTTCTGATGACCCTCTTGCCATTCGCAGGTTGGGCACAGAATGCTGCAGAGATTGACAACTATGGTGATCTCGCTGAAGCATTCAATTCAGGTGGTTCAATCAAGCTGACAGACGACATCACTGTAACAGGTAAACAGCTCGTTGTTCCTGCTGGCGTTGAAGTGACACTGGATTTGAATGGTAAAACTATTAAAGGTGATGCTGAAGCTGTTTTTTCAGCATACGGCGAGCGAGATATCACCCGCTATTCTAACGGAGAAGAAGAAGAGTATCTTACCTACAACTCAGGTATCATCCGTGTTCAGTTTGGTGGTACATTGATAGTGGATGACACTAGCGCCGACGGTGACGGTGTCATCGACGGTACTTTCACTTCTGGTTTTACTACCGGTATCATGATGGGCCAGAAAGTCATTAATCAGGAATATGATGGCGACCTTACTGCTACATTGGTTGTAAACGGTGGTAAAATCAAAGGTTCATTGTATGGTATCTCAGGTAATGGTTTTACGAATCCTGAAGCAACTGATAAATGGAAAGGCCAGGCAGACATCACTATTAATGGTGGTTCTGTAGTTGCTAACTGCGATGGATTTTATGAGAACAACAAAACTACGAAAGAATACGGTACAGCAATCTATCAGCCAGGTGCTTGTACTTTGCTCGTTGCAGAAGATAGCGAAGCAGAAATTTGGGGCGCTGGTACTGCTATTGAGGTTCGTGCCGGATCAGCAACTATCAACGGTGGATATATATCATCCTCTTATAATCCAACAGATGTTACTCCAAACGGAAACGGTACAACAACTTTGGGTGCAGCCTTTGCTATAGCTCAGCACACCACAAAGCAGTCTATTGAAGTTACAATCAATGGTGGTGAATTCAAGGGCTACAGTGCTCTTTCTGTTGCAAATCCACAAGAGAATTCAGCAAATGACTTCAATGTTACACTTGAGGTGAACGGTGGTGTTTTCGACGGTAGTATTATTGTTGCCGACAACGTATTAGACCTTGAAGTCTTCGACACCAAGTTCGTCAAGGGTGGTCAATTCGAAGGAGAAGATCCTACAGTGTTCGTAGACCTTGAGAACTACCTCGTTCTTAGAGATGAGTGGGATTGGTATGCACCTAATCGCAGAGCTTTGACGTCTGAACCCGACGATGCCACATTTACTGTTATTCCAAGGAGTGCCTTGAATAACTTCTCATGGACGATGCAGCCAATAGAAGGTACCTATAAGGCTACAGCATGGTATCCGGCTATTACAGTATCTGCAGTGGTTGACGGAGTTCTGACCCCTCTTACTGCCAGCCAGTATGAGTCTTACGGCATTACTGTCAAGTACTTCACCGGCCTGACCGACGAAGATAAGGTAGATCCTGAGACCGAGGTTGAAGAGATGATCCATGCAGGTACATACTATGTACAGGTTGGTATCCTCAGCGGTGATGAGTTCATTCCATTCGGTGCGAAGTACAGAACCTTCACCATCAATCAGGCTCCATTGTCATTGCAGCTCAGCCAGATTTCAGACGGATACTATTACCACGCTACATCTGTTAAGGCACGCTACTATGTGTCAGGTTACAAGAAGATTTCTGAGAACCCAAGTGATTTTGACAATGAGGACAACGTGAAGATCATCAACTCAGAACTTGTAGACCTCACAACACACTGGTGGTCTACGAAGGACGAAGACGGTCAGATTATCCCGGCCAACTGGACAGCACTGGGCAAGTTTGACATCGTAGAGCTTCAGGACTACAAGTTCGATACAGCAAAGAACTATATTGAGTACACTATCGACGGTTCTCAGGCCCATGCATTCGTTCTCGACGGTGACACTGTCTATGAGGACTACAAGATCGAGACCGTTACAAGCGCTCAGGCCATGAAGCGTAACAACAAGGCAAAGATCGAGCTGAATGCAACAGAAGACAACGACCAGCTCTCCAAGATCTACGGCGAGAAGGATCCTGCACTGCCATACGTAACGGTTACTGATCAGGACAACCTTGACATGGCTGCCGAGGACTACAGCACAGAGGAGAACCCTGCAGACATCACAATCACTACCGGCCGTGTGAAGGAAGGCCTTTACGAGGATGCAGGCAAGTATGACGTATAC
>JAEEGG010001744.1_pt1 | contig 57751 bp, 47 predicted proteins | sample 9134161 | NCBI WGS metagenome assembly JAEEGG01 (sample SAMN16246543, study PRJNA631951) | gut metagenome | biome: gut microbiome; feature: rumen; material: CR-attached | host: Bos | place: Iran: Karaj | collected 2018-10
TCCAAAAGCTCAATTTTGGGCTGGCCGCAGCGCAAGAAAGCGGTCTTCACTTTCTGGTCGGCGACTTCTTCGATGGCGTAGCACTTGGTGCCAAGCAATTTTTCAAAGAAAGGAATGGACTCGTCCAAACTTGTGACGGCGATTCCAATGTGTTCAATGTGAGAGGGTTGCATAATTATTCGAATAATTTATGGTTAAAAAAATACGTATTTATTAAATCGGTGCAAAGGTACGACAAATAATTGGGGTTTGCAAAGGAAATTCTTATAAAACAAAATCTGTGATATTATCTTGATTAATCACTATGAAATCGGCGTTGGGGTAGGCTTTTTTAAATGTCTCGGGCATTTTCGCTTTCGCTTTTGGGTTCCACTTAATTTCATAAGCATGGATTTTCCCGTCGGCTTCCTCCAAATAATCAATTTCCTGTTGTTGTTTGGTGCGCCAGAAGTATGTGTTTGCCCACATCTCATGATAGGCCAAGTGTTTCATCCGTTCAGAAATGACAAAGTTTTCCCATAATTGACCGATGTCCTGCCGCATCTCAGGAAGCGTGAAATCAGCAATTAGTGCATTCCGGATGCCGTTATCGTAAAAGAAGATTTTTCTACTGGTTTTTAATTCGTTACGAAGATTTCTGGCAAATGAGGGCAAGCGGAAAATGACAAAGCATTGTTCCAATAATATGATGTACTTTTCCACCGTTTTTGCGTCCATTGAGCAGATGTTACCCAACTCATTAAACGACACCTGCGACCCTACCTGATAGGCCAAAGCCCGAAGCAGGGTAAGCAGTTTGTCGGGATGCTTGATATGCTCCCAAGCAAGAATGTCCTTGTAGAGATAGGCATCTGTCAACTGCTTCAGCACCTGTTTTTCGTTGCCTTCAGAAGTTACCACTTCAGGGTAATAACCATAAATGAGGCGGTGGGGCAAAAGCCTTTTCTCCTTTATAAGTCCTTGATGTTGAACCATTTCCGAGAACGAAAGCGGAAACATTTGATATTGCCATTTCCGTCCTGTCAGCGGCTCGTTGACCTTGTTGGCCAGCTCAAATGCCGAACTGCCTGTGGCAATCAGTTGGATGTCCTTCATCTGGTCAGTGATCAGCTTCATTCGCAAACCGATGTCGCGAATACGCTGCGCCTCATCGATAACGACGATTTTGTAGTTGCCAAATTGTGTCCGAAGCCTGTCGGCAGAAGTGCTTTCAAACATTTTTTGCACATCCAGCTCGTCGCCATTCAGCCAAAGGCAGTCGTTCTGATCAGCAACCAAGTCATTCAATAACGTCGTCTTTCCCACCTGCCTTGCTCCAATCAATATCAGTGCCTTACCCGAAAACAATTTGTTTTTCAACACTTCTTCAAGTTTCCTTTGAATCATAGTTTACACATTTTTCGACTGCAAAGATATAACTTTTTCGGAATTAATTCCAAAAAAGTTATGACTTTTTCGGAATATAATCCAGATTTTTGTCAAAAAGACGTATGAAAAAAGAATGCGGAACACCCATTCAGCATTAAGCATTCCGAAATTTACTTATGTACCTTCCTGACAAACTCTTCCACCTCGGGCACGCCGCCTTGGTAGACAAGGGCATCCTTTGTTGCGCTGAAGAAGGTGGCGAAGCACCAACTATGAATTGGTTATAGAATAGATTCAGAAAGTCAATTGGACTAATGGTGCCTTGTTTCATTGTTTAAAATAAAGGCCAAATGATGAGTCCACCATTTGGCCTTTATTGATTATTACTTGTGCACCCTGCGGATGAAGTCTTCCACCTCAGGCACACCGCCTTGGTAGACCAAGTAGCCGTTGTAAGGCTCTCTCGGGGTGATTTCGCTGTTCACAGGCGTGAGCATGATGTTCTTCACCTCTTCGCGGTCGTGCGTTTGACCCAAGGCCCAACCCAACTTGATGTAGGCGGTCTCGGCGAGCATGTTGCCAGCGGGAATGATGCCTCTATCCATCAGGTCGCGACCGGTGTCGTAAACGAACATGTGGGCATAACCCCAGATGGTCTGCACGGTCATGTATTGGTGCACGCCCTTGTCGGTGGCGCGTTGGATGGCGTCGAACATGCCACGGTTGACGTGACCCAAGCCCGTGCCGTCCCAAACGATGCCCTGATAGCCGTTGTCGACCAAAGCGTCAAGCACGTCGGGTTTCATGCCGGGATAGTAGTAGAGGATGGCCACACGGTCATCGAAGGTCGGGATGATCTTCACGTCGCGGTCGTTGCGGCGGTGGTTGTAAACCTCCTTGATCGGCACCACGCCACGTTTTCTGTCCACGGTTGCTACTGGCGTGTCACCGATGGTGCGGAAGGTGGAACGATACGATGAGTGCATCTTACGCACACGCGTGCCACGGTGCAAGAAACCGTATTCATCGGAGGTGGGGCCAAACATGCAGACCATCACCTCGGCCACGTCGCCGTGACCGGCAGCAGTCATGGCGTGCATGAGGTTCAAGGCGGCATCCGATGAAGGACGGTCTGAAGAACGTTGCGAGCCGACCAAGACAATCGGCACAGGCAGATTCTGGCACATGAAAGTCAAAGCGGCGGCGGTGTGGGCCAAGGTGTCGGTGCCGTGACCGATGACGATGCCGTCGATGCCGTTCTGAATCTCCTCGCCAATCTTCTTGGCAAGGGCAATGTATTCCTTGGGCGACATGTTCTCGGAGAACACGGCAAACACCTTCTCGGTGTCGAGGTTGCAGATGTCGGCCAGTTCCGGCACGGCGCCATACAGCTCACCGGGCGAGAAAGCGGGAATCACGGCACCCGTGCGGTAGTCCAAACGCGAGGCGATGGTGCCACCCGTGCCGAGCAACTTCACATGCGGAAGTCCCTCGGTGTAAGGGAATTCCTTCTCGGGGATGTGGTAGTTGGCTTTCTTGTAGTCGGTCTCCACCATGCCCGTGATGGTGCTGATGTCGACACCAATGTTGTAGCCTGTGTTGACCTTCATGACGATATGCTGGTCGTCCTGGAAGGCGGCGCGAGGCAGGATCGTGCCTTTGAAGAGGCCTCCCGTGGTCTGGCATTCGGCCTGACTCCACACGCGGCAGTTGTATTTCTTGAGCACCTCAAGCGCGGCGCCCCAATATCCTTGGAAAAAATCTTCAGCCATAGTTTGCGGTTTAATTAAGTGATTTCATTTTAAATGAGGTGCAAATATAGGGTTATTTCCGATTGAAATCACAATGATGCGCAATTTTTTCGACCAATCCGATAAAGAAACGCCTCTCACTGGTACTGATGGCATGGTGAGAGGCATTTCCTTTGCGCAAATCTCATCTTCTAACTTACTCCAGCACGAGTTTCCTTGTGGCGACAGCCCCATTCTCGTCCGTAATGTGCAGCATATACACGCCTTGCGCCAGGCCTTTCAGGTTGATTTCGTTGGCGTTTCGGACGGTTTTAAGCAACTGGCCTATGGCGTTGTAAACCCTGACTTCAGCGGTGGTTGTGCCTCCGATGTGAACAATGCCGTTTGTTGGGTTAGGCAATACGGTGACACCGTCGTTTTCATGTTCTTCTACGACACCCGTTATGGTGGCCGTGGCGCAAACAGGTTCCGATTCTTCCTCGCCGTAAACTGCTGTGACACAATATTCAACATCGATGCCTTTCGAGAACTCTGTATCGGTGTAATAGGTTTGGAAAGTACGAGGAATCTCAGCAATCAGTTCATCGTCGCGATAGACGCGATAACCGGTTAGAATCTCGCCGCTACGGTTCCCTGATTTCGCCTCGCTTACTTTAGGACTGGCCAAAGTAGCGGAAACGCAGACATTGTTCCATAGTCCAAGTTCAGACAAGCTAAACCAACTCATATCGTTTGTTCTCCATAAATCGCTTTTCCATGGCACCACATTCCCATTATTCACACCCAATATCAGGGAGGATGTAATGGCGTAACCACCAATCCAATATTCGGTTCCCTCATTGATAACAATACTATCTTCAACGCTATATGTATTCCATTGTTCAGTAACATATTCATAAGTGGGCTGATCATATATCAAGACGAGATCGTCCATATTGCCCGTATATATTTTAATCCCATAATGCGTTGTTTGATTTGAGGGTGTCCAAGGCACGAAAGAAATGTCTTTAATAGTCCATCCAACAAAAGGCTCCAAATCAGATGGTTCAAAACGATTTGCCCCAACTTGTTCAACCACTCCGCCAGGAGAAAAAAGCACATCATCAATGTCCTCGTTGCTCCACGATAATCTGGCCTCAGTTATGCCCACGGGCACATTCCATGACAACAAAACCGAATCATTTTCGCCGACTTGTATATTTAACTCTGAAACGGGGAATAGACTTTGTTTATTACCAGAACTTTTTTCCGACGGTAATAAGGAAAGGGCGCGTTCTGTCTGCTTTCTGTGTATAGCGTCTGATTCGGGCTTGTATTGCAACAGTTTTCCTACCGCCTTTTCGCCTATAGTTCCTATTCTCATATACAAGTCCCCATGTTGCTTGCTTACTTGTGCAAAGCCCAAGAACGACAGGGAAAACATTCCCAAAAGGAGTAGTACTTTTTTCATAGGATATTTTTTTGTTTTCGCGGCAAAAATAATCATGTTTTTCAAAGAAAGCAAGAAAAGTGACTCTTTTTTGCCTATGTCTTTAAAGGAAAGTATTATAATGAAAACCGCCGCACAAGACCAAAAAGCCCTATGCGGCGATTCTAATAATTCGAATTAGAAAAACGCTATTTGATGTTGTTAGCCAATTCTTTCATTTCGATGTTGCCCATCGCTTCCCGCATTTGACCCATAATCCAGTTCATGCGGTCGAGGTCGGTGCAGGATTTCTTCTTCGGCGCAAAGCCAGCGCAAAGGTTGTCGAGCTTGGTCAAAAGGTCATCTTTAGCATAGCGCTTGAAGCCCATCTTGTTCAACACTTGCTCCATTGGCAGCGATGCGTCTTCGACCAATGAAGGAGCCATGTTCCAAGCCAGACGGGTGTCCAAACCTTGCTCTTTCAAGAAAGCGAAGAGTTTGTACAAAGTCTCGCCGTTGAACTTCGAAGCAGCGTTCTTGCCCAGCAGGTGCTTGAGTCTCATGCCAACAAAGCGACCCACGGTGCGGCCATCTACGCCGAGTTTCTCGACGGTCTCGGCCATGGCGGGGAACCAGTTCTTTGCGAAGATGTAACGGAAACAGTCCTCCGGCACGTTCCACTCCTTGAGTTTGTAGTAACGGTCGATGATCTCGGTAGGCATCTCGGCACGCAGGGCCTTGATGAAGGCGGGGTCGAGCGGGATGGGAGCCGAGTCGGTGTCGGGATACATACGGTCGGCACCAGGCAACACACGCTCGAAGATGGTAATGCCGTTGCAGACGGCCTTACGGGTCTCCTTCGGCACACCGTCGAAGGCCATGAGGCAACGCTCTTCGATGGTCTCGATGGCGGTGGGCATGTCGTTTTGCGGGCCCCACACGAGGATGAGGGCATCTTCGTCGGTGGCGTGGATGCGCTTGGCCAGCTTATGCCATTGCGAATGCATGAGCACGGGTTCCAGCATCTCGTCGTGGAGCATGTTGGGGCGCTCGAGGCAGGCGATGACCTTCAGGCGGTCGGCAATTTCGTCGGCGAACATCTTGCCAGGTTGGGTGAAGTGCGAAAGCACACCACGGAACTTCGGCAACTTGACGAGTTTCAAGGCACCGCCCTTGGCTTTGTTGTCGAGGATGGGCAGGTAGTCGGTCGGGAACGACACGTCGGCCACTTCCACCTTCCAACCTTCTTTGCCGATTTCACGATTGAGGCGCTCTTGCAATTGCACCAGCGACCACTGGCGGAAGCACTCGTTGTGCGACAACTCGGGGATCCACTTGGCGTGTTGCACACCCTTCAATTCGATACGGGTGCCACCCGTGCAGCTCACGTTGACGTCTTGGCGACCAGCACCCATGCCCGTGCGGACCAAACCCGTGCTGCGGCCGAGGAAGCGGATGTATTCGCAGGTCTCGCGCAGCTCGTCGGGATTCTTGCAGTCGGGGTAGGTGACGGTCTCAATCAACGGCACGCCGAGACGGTCGGTCTGATAGATACGGCGGTGACCGATGTCGCTAATCTCGCGGCAGGCGTCCTCCTCGATGCTCAGTTGGATGAGGCGGATGTCCTTCTTCGGCAGCTTAAGCAGGCCTTCCACGCCCACGATGGCGGTACGCTGAAAACCCGTCGGGATGGAACCGTCGAGGTATTGTTTACGGGTGATATGCACCTCGCCCACGATGTTCAGGTTGGAACGCAGGGCGATGATGATGGCGTTGTGCAAAGCCTCGCGGTTGATGGGGAACGGCGGGGTGTCGTCGATGTCGTAGGTGCAGGCGGTGCCGTTCTTGATGCGATAGACGATTTCCTTTTTCGTCTTGAACTCCATCAAGGCCGTGCCGTCGTATTCGCCTAATTCTGAAAGGGTTGGGCGCATGTGACGGATCAGCTCGGCATCATAGTCCTCAAACTTGTTGAATTGTCCGGCGGGACAGTGGCAAAACAGCTTCTCCTTGGTCTTGATCTGCTGGTGCACTTCCAGTCCCGACATGAAGCCTATGCGGTCATAGTCTTCCTGGGTGGCTTTCTTGCGCTCGACGTAACCGGCCTGTTGCTTGGTCAGCTCGTAGTTGGCGCGTGGGTCAAAGTTGGTGCTCATTATTTGTTGATTTCAAATTTAAAATTCAATGATTCTTCTGACGCGACCCTTCGATGGGCCCCAGGGACCTAAAGTCCCCAAAATAATTGGCAAAAATAATAAAAATTATATTGCTTTTCTTCTTCGAAAATTCTTTATTTGATAATTATTAGAGTGAAAATTTAATCGGAATCTTATAAGACACTCTCACGGCCTTACCATGTTGTTTTCCTGGAGTCCATTTCGGCATCGCCATGATTACACGCATAGCTTCTTCGTCGCATCCTCCGCCGATGCTTCGCAGTATTTTAAAATTTGAAAAAGTGCCATCGCGTTCAACAATAAAACCAACAAAAACGCGACCTTGAATACCTCTCTCCTTGGCCTCTTGTGGATACTGGACGTTATTGGCAATAAATTCATACAGTTTTTCTTCACCCCCAGGGAATGAAGGCATTTCCTCAACTATCTGATAAATATCCTGGTCGCTAAGGGCTTCTTCAATCCCATCGGAGTTTATAATGATGGGTTCTTGCGCGAAGCAAACAGTTGTCATGCTCAAACCAAACAGGAGCAGTGCTGCATAAACGAGTTTCTTCATGTTGTTATGTGTTATATTTTGTTCCGCCACAAAAATACAACATTTTTCAATTATGTAAATGAATTATCTTTCTTCTTTTCCGTCGTCAATCGTCCGTGCAATCTTCTCAATGTTCAGGCTGCGCGCCGAGGCATCAATGATATCCTTGTAGATGCCGCCTTTTTTGTAGATTTCGTCCGGGTTGCCCGACTCTTCCACATGACCCGTCTTGAGAGCATAGACCATCTCGCTGTCGATGATTTGCGAGATGCTGTGCGATATGATGATGACGGTGCGGTCTTTCTTGATGGCGTCGAGACTGTTCTTGATTTGCTCAGTGGCGATGGCATCGAGACTGGCAGTAGGCTCATCGAGGAAGATGATGGGCGGGTTCTTGAGGAACATTCGCGCGATGGCGATGCGCTGCTGCTGCCCGCCAGAAAGGTCGGAGGCCTTGTTTTCGAACTGCTTAGGCAACTGCATGATTTGGTCGTAGATATACGATTTCTTAGCCGCCTCCACCACTTCCTCATGCGTTGCGTTGGGATTGCCATAAAGGATGTTCTCTTCGATGGTGCCATCGAAGATGTGGTTCTTCTGCAACACGAGACCAATATTCTCGCGGAGAAACTGGGTGTCGTATTCGCGCAAGTCAACGCCATCCAAAGTAATCGTACCCACCTGCGGTTCGTAGAACTTGTCCAAAAGGTTGACAATAGTGCTCTTTCCAGCGCCCGATAGACCCACCAAGGCCGTAATCTTGTTCGGTTCGATGGTCATATTGATGTCGAAAAGGGCTTGGTTTCCATTGGGATAAGTGAAATCGACATGACTGAGTTCAAACTTGCCGTGAATCTTCTCAGGACGATAGCTGCCCGAAGGCTCCACATCCTCCTTCGAATCGATGATGCTGAAGAAACCCTCTGCATAAATCAAAGCATCGTTCACATCATCGAAAATGCGTTGCAACTGGGTGATGGGGGCGATGACGTTGCTGAACAGCATCACGTGGTACATAATTTTACCAATAGTCATGCCCGGATAGCCTATTAAAACAAGGTAGGCTGTCAATATGATGACCAATACCGTGCCTACTTGTTTCACGAAACTCTTCACACCGTTGTAGTAAAAAGCCACCTTACGCGTTTTCATTTGGTTTTCAGTCACTTGATTCTGGATATCCAACTGCTTCTGGCCTTCAATCTTCTCGCGGTTGAAACTCTTGATGACATTAATGGAGTCAATAATATTTTTAATGCCTTGGCTCTTGGTTTCCAAATGGCTACGCATCTCACGACGCCAACCCTTAAGACGACGGGCCTGCCGATAGGTAATCCAGAAATAGACAGGCACGATGGCCAGGGCCACCAAACCGACATACACATTGGCGATGAACATCAGGATCAAAGCCAAAAGGGCGCTTGTGAACAGAGGCAACAAGTCGATGAAGAAGTTTTGCACCGTGCGTGAGAGACTGCTCACGCCTTGGTCGATACGGGCCTGTAGTTTGCCTGTGGCGTTGTCGCCCGAGTTGAAGAAGGCCATTTTAAAAGTCAGCACCTTCTCAATGACACTTTGTGCCAGGTCGCGACTGACGAAAATGCGCATCCGCTCACCGAAATAGTTCTGGGCGAAGGTAATCAGCGCGGAGAGGATTTCTTTACCCAGCAACACCACCGAAATCATAATCACGATATGAGCGGCGGCTTGGCCCCACTTCTCCCCTGCCGTGACCAAACCATTCACTTGGTCCACAGTCCAGTCCAGCACAATGGCGTTGACCTGGGCCATCAGTGAACCCAACAAGGTTAGCAACAATGTGATGAAAACCAACCACTTATATGGCTTTACGAATGGACTTACATTTTTAAAGAGCTGAAAGAGGTTCATCTTATCTAATTATTATTGTTTTGTTTCTGTTGCACACACATACATTAGGCAATTCCGGCAATCGAATTCGAGACGGAAGGTATGGCTCCCGTTACGGATAAACAAAGGCGTTGCCTTCTGTCCTGTTTCCTTGCTGCACATCCCGTTGGCATAGCGGATGCAATGGTGGCAGGTCATGAGATGATCGGGGATGGCGTCGGGGTCGGTTATTGTTGGGGCGATGCATCCGCTTTGGTCTATATTTGTGGACACACGCGGTGTGTCCGTACATCGGATTTGTCGATTATTCCGATGGTTTTCAATCAACGCGTCGGTCAATTGTTCCACCAATTGGCGTCTCATCTCACCGATGACGGAGGCAGGGATGAGGCGCGGTTCGGCGAATTGCAATTCCAGATTGACGGGATTGAACACCGTGTCGCCCCATTGCAGGGCCTTTTTGCGGATGTTTTCCGTGGCCTTCTCGGGGTTGTTGGCTGTGATTCTTTCAGATTGAATGCTGGTAGAGACACGATTAATCGCGTCTCTACAAACAGCGACCATTTCATAACCAGTTTCTGTTTCCTTCAATACCAAATCAATGTCAATCTTGCGGTTACCTGCCGAGGCTTCCACCTGTTTTTGCCATTCGAGGTCAAGGTTGCGGTAAATCTTGGCACCGCGATGGGCACCGTGCGGGCGGTTGCACGACACCGTATTGCCGTTTACCACATCGGCACGCAACCCCACCAATTCATTGTCCTGATTCAAGAAACATAGCCCGTCGCCATTATGTAGAGACGCGCCGTGGCGCGTCTCTACCTTAATTTCCATGCGCAACGGGTTGCACCAAACGACCTCGCCGATGTATTCGCCCATCGATTTCGGCGTGAAAGGAGAATCTATGCCTTTTTGCCGACCGTTGATAAAGAAATCGGTGAAACCCCGGTTGAAGGATTTCTCCGGGTTGACCTCGAATGTAGAGACGCGGCGCGCCACGTCTCTACAAGAAGATTGGACATATTCAGGTCGGCGTTCAAAAACAGCGTCCAATTTCTGGCGGTAAAACGCCGTCACATTCTTCACATAATCAGCGTCTTTCATCCTGCCTTCAATCTTAAAGCTGGTGATGCCCGCATCCATCAATTCTTCCAAATGTGCACTATTATTGAGGTCTTTCAAGCAGAGCAAATGCCTGTTTTTGATTAGCACATTGCCATCGCCGTCAAGGAGGTCATAGGGGAGACGACAAGGTTGGGCGCAGGCGCCGCGGTTGGCACTGCGATTGCCGATATATTGGCTCAGATAGCACTGCCCGCTGTGGCTGACACACAAGGCACCATGGACAAAGAACTCCAACGGGACGGTGGTCTTCTCCCTGATTTCACGAATCTGTTGCAGGCTCAACTCCCGACCCAAAACGACTTGACTAAACCCCAATTGTTCAAGGAGTTGCACCTTCTCCACGGTCAAGTTGTCGCATTGCGTGCTGGCATGAAGCGGGATGGGCGGCAAGTCGAACTGCAGTAACTGCATGTCCTGCACGATGAGTGCGTCGACGCCAGCGTTCCAGCAGTCGTAGGCCAACTGTCGGGCGCGCTCTAACTCATTCTCATATAACAAAGTATTAAGCGTGACATAGACTTTGGCATCAAACAAAGCGGCATGACGACAAAGGCGTTCGATGTCGGCCATGCTGTTGGAGGCCTTCTCGCGCGCTCCAAAAGAAGGACCGCCGATATAAACGGCATCAGCGCCATGATTAATGGCAGCCATACCCACCTCGGCATCCTTGGCAGGCGAAAGCAGTTCTATCTTCTTCACATTCATGCCGCAAAATTACGCTTTTTCAGTTCGATGCCGATAAATTTCGTATTTTTGCAAGTTATTTTCATCCTGAAAATGAAAAGTCGCATCCCAGTCATATTGTTCGCCCTGACTGCCGTCCTGCTCTTCGCCTCGATGATACAGCAGGCAACGGGGATGTTTCGTTTCAAGGAGTTGAACGGTGTGACCAAGGAAACGATTATCCCGGAGACCAATTTCGCGAATTTCTGCGACCGAAGCCTGCAAGACTCGACCGAAGCCTATCTGAAGAAGCACTACGGTTTCCGCGAGCCATTAACCCGACTCCACAACCAAACGCAATGGGCACTTTTCCGCTATTCCCAAGTGGAAGAAGACCAGCGCATCACAATTACATCCGACAACTGGATCTATGAGCCTTGGTCGGTGGAAGAATACTACCAAAGCCTTGCCTATCATCACGGCTACGACTCGGCGACCATGGCAGCGGTTTTCGAGGCCGAAGCCCAGCGGTTGCTGGAACTTCAAGAGTTTTTGAAACCTTATGGCACCCATCTATTCGTAGCTCTTCTTCCCGGCAAAGAACAGATCTGTCCCGAGCACCTGCCCAAAAACGACCGCTATTTCGAGAAAAAGCAAATCACGGCCTACGACTTCTATGCCAAGCGACTAGAAGAACTGGGCGTCAACTACATCGACTTCAGCGCATGGTTTCAGCAACTGAAAGGCCACACTGACTACCCATTGTTCCCTCAAACAGGCACCCACTGGAGCAACCTCGCTGCCATTCATAGCGCCGACACCCTCGTACGCTATATGGAACACCTAAGCGATTCCAACATGGTCAACATATTGATTGACAACACATTCAAGAGAACGCTTAAACCTGATGCCGACCTCGAGAGCCTGATGAACCTCATCTGGCCTTTGCAGAAAGAGCCCAACTATTTGGCAGCAACAGCCTACGACTATGACACTACCGCTTGGCGACCACGGTTGCTTACCATCGGCGACTCCTTCTATTGGAACATCCTCAATTTCACACCCGTTTGGGATGTTTTCAATGGCGTGCCATTCTGGTATTATTTCAGCACTGCCTACTTCAACGACGACGATTTGAAGGTGGACAAAAAAGTGTCAGACCTGGATGTCTTTCAGGAGGTCATCGATGCCGATTTCGTCATGCTCTCCTACTCCACCGTTTCGCTCTATAAGATGAGCAACGGATTCAGCGAGGCATTGTTGCAAGAGATTAAACAAAAACAAAGCAAAATAAATAATAGACACGAGACCGCGGGACGGCGAAACGGCGAGACGGTTCAGGGACCTTGTCCCGAAGTCCCGCGTCCCGAAGTCCCGAAGTCAAAAAACTAACAATATGGTATTCAGCAGCAACGTATTCCTACTCTACTTCATGCCAGCATTCTTCCTGGTGTATTTCCTCATGCCGAAGAAGATCCGCAACTATGTGCTACTGTTGGCATCGCTCATCTTCTATGCATGGGGAGCGCCTGAGTTCATCATACAACTGGTGATTTCCACTATACTCAATTTCTTCTTGGTCAAATGGATGTGCGCCATAAAGAACCCAAAAGGAAGGAAATGGCTTTGTGGCATCAGCATCTTCATTCCCCTCGGATTGCTGTTTGTATACAAATACGGCAACTTCACGATGGAGAACCTCAACGCCTTGATTGGCGTGACAGGCCACGCGCCACTGTCGTGGAAACATATCATGCTGCCCATCGGCATCTCGTTCTTCTCTTTCCAAAGCGTGACCTACACTTTGGACACCTACCGTGGTGTCAACCCACCTTTAAAGAAGTTGAGCGACTACATGCTCTACATCACCATGTTCCCGCAACTCATCGCAGGTCCCATCGTGCGCTACTGCGACGTCGCCGACCAAATTCGCCAGCGTGAATCCACCATGGCCGACCGCATGCAGGGTTTCTACCGCTTCGTCATCGGCTTGAGCAAAAAGATTCTCATCGCCGATGTCATCGGCTTATGTGTTGACAAGATGCTAGGACCAGCCGCACTCGATGCCTCCCAGATGGGCGACGTGATGACGCGCATTGCCACTCTAGACACAGGCACGGCCTGGCTCGTCGCCTTGGCGTATACCTTCCAAATCTACTTCGACTTCGCTGGTTACTCAGACATGGCCATCGGTTTGGGACGCGTGATGGGCTTCAAGTTCCCTGAGAACTTCAACAACCCCTATACTTCTCGTTCCATCACCGAGTTCTGGAGACGGTGGCACATGACGCTCGGCGCCTTCATCATGAACTACCTCTATATCCCGTTGGGCGGCAACCGCAAAGGCAAAGGGCGCATGTACCTCAACCTGTGGCTTTGCTTCCTGCTTAGCGGTTTGTGGCACGGCGCCTCGTGGAACTTCGTCATCTGGGGCGCCTTGCACGGCTTCTTCATCTGCCTCGACAAACTCTTCCTCGGCAAGGTGATGAAGAAAATCGGCACAGTGCCTTCCGTCATCCTCACCTTCATCACCGTATGCGTCATCTGGATGTTCTTCCGCATAGAGAACCTCAGCTTGGCCTGGACTTTTGTCACCCGCATGTTCGCCTTCGACTTCAGCGGTTTCGTCTTCGAGGGCAACGCCATGGTATACACCACCTTAGTCATTGCCTTCCTCTTCTCGTTCCTCACCCTGACGGGATGGGGCAAGAAGTTGGAACAAAAGGTCTACTACACCGACTACAGCGGACGCCAACATATCTGGGTGTGGATCATCGCCGCCATTGCCTTCATCTTCTGTGTGGCTGCCTTGAATGCCACGAGTTTTAGTCCGTTTATTTACTTCAGGTTCTAGACAAATGAGCAGATTTGGTTTGCATATTAAGTCATTAACCAAGGATGAAACTTATCCCTTTACTCGTCATGGCGGACAAGGATCCGCCATCTCCTGCGCAAGAAGGATCACCTTTGCGTTCAGGAGATTGCGGATCAAGTCCGCAATGACTCCGTGGGGCAATCGCGGTTCTGAGACTGCGATGAAGCCCGCAATGACGAGTAAAAATCACTTGGGGGATTTGTGTTGAACATTTCAAGGATGAGAAAGAAACCCATATATGACATTATCCTGTTCGGCATCCTCATGGTGCTGCTCTTCTTGCCTATGCTGCAAGCCCATGTCTTGCACATCCACCTGAAACCCTTGAACGGTGTCACTCTTGAGACCCAACAACCCAAATTCAACCTTATCTCCTATCGTTCAGGAGATTACGCCAAACAAAAAGAAGCCTATGTGGGCGAGCATTTCGGCTTCCGCGAACCTGTCATCCGGCTTTATAACCAATATCTTTGGAGCTGCTACAAGAAGACCTACGCCCATGATGTGGTGGCTGGCAAGAAAGGATGGCTCTACACCCCCGAGAGCGTCCGCGACTACTACGGCATCGAGATGCAACGCTGGCAGCCGTCGCCCGAAGCGGCACGACAGTATTATGACCGCGAGATCAGATACATGAACCATGTGCGTGCCATCCTGAAGGAAAATGGGGTAGAACTCTTGGCCTTCATTGCACCCGAAAAGAGCTTCCTTTATCCTGAATATCTCCCTGAACAAGAATACAATACATCCACTTTCAATGCTAGCGATTATTTTTTGGAAAAGTTCGAAGAGGCTGGTTTCCCCTGCATTGACATGACGTGTTGGTTCAGACAGATGAAAGACACCGTCAACTATCCGCTGATACCGCAGACAGGTGCCCACTGGGTCTTTCCTGCCGTGTATGCTGCCGACTCTCTGTTCAGATTCATGGGTGACCTAAAAGGCATCGAACTGCCCCAACTGAAAATTGGCAAACTGCACGAAGGCGACAACCATGGTGCTGACAACGACTTGGAGAAACTGCTCAACCTAACGCTACCCATCCGAAAACGCCAAGGCTACAGCCCCATCGCAGATGTCACGGTGGAAAGCGGTCCGAACAGCGTCAAACCCAAAGTACTCTTCATCGGCAACTCCTTTATGTGGGGCATAGTCAACCAAGTGCCGATGAAGGATGTGTTTGACGAAGTGGAGTTTTGGTATTATTTCTCTACCGCCTATACTGGCGATCCATTGATGCCCAAGGGCAATGTCGTCGACCTCAACCTGTTAGAGAAAATGCTTGATTTCGACTATATCGTATGGTTCACCACGGGCAACCAATTGAACAAGGGCACCAACGGCTTTGCCAATTCTGCCATCCTTACGCTTGGCGTTGATGATAGCATAAGAAGGGAATATATCAATACTATTACCGATTCGCTCTGTAGAGACGCGATTAATCGCGTCTCTACAGACACCATCCTCCGGCAAGAGGCCATCGCCATCCTACACAACCACCCTGAAATCATCCCTGAATTGAACGCCGAAACGCTGACCACACAAAACCGCGACATCCCATACGCCAAGGTTATCAAGGATATCAAAAAAGACAGTGCATGGATGGATGCCCTTGAGGCACAGGCATTTTTGCGCAGTGCCAACATGAATCAGATGCTCCATGCCGAGGTGGACCACATCAAGGCGGACAAGCCGCTCTATAAGGACCAAACTGCCGAGATTCTGTTTGCGCGACAATGCCAAGAGGAAGTCAGACAACGCATCGGGAGGATTCCTGGCAATGCGGAACTGCTGGAACACATTCGCAAAGATGCTGAAAAACGCCACAAACCGATGGATAAAGCCATTGAAGATGCCGCCATTTGGATCACCCGAGAAAAATATGGCCTCGACCATTGTCGCCTCATCGACGACCCTGATGCCGTTATTCCCCTACCCACCGATTATCAATTGAAATAATTACTACTTTTGCAACCTAAAACGAAAGACTGATATGGTATTCAGCAGCAACGTATTTCTACTCTACTTCATGCCGGTTTTCTTCCTGGTGTATTTCATCCTGCCGAGGAAAGTCCGCAACTACTTCTTGCTGTTGGCCTCACTCGTCTTCTACGCGTACGGTGCACCCGAGTTCATCCTCCACCTCATCGTTTCCGTCATCGCCAACTTCTACTTGGTGCGATGGATGAACAAGACAGAAAAACCAGGCCTAAAGAAACTACTATGCGGCATCTCCATTGCCATCAGCATTGGGTTGCTGTTCTATTTCAAGTACGGCAACTTCACCATGCAAAACATCAACTCGGTGTTAGGTTGGTTTGGAGGCCGGCCGTTGCAATGGACCAAGATATTGCTGCCCATCGGCATCTCGTTCTTCTCGTTCCAAAGCGTGACTTACACCTTGGACACCTACCGTAAGGTGAACGAGCCGATGAAGCGGTTGAGCGACTACATGCTCTACATCGTCATGTTCCCGCAACTGATTGCAGGACCCATCGTGCGCTACTGCGACATTGCCGACCAAATCCGCAACCGCGAGTCTCTATACACCGACCGTTTGCATGGCTTCTACCGCTTCGTCATCGGCTTGGCGAAGAAAGTGTTGATCGCCGATGTCATCGGTTTCCAAGTCGACCAAGTGCTAGGGCCTTCCAACTACGATGTTTTGACTTCTGCCCAACTCGCCGACATCGCCAACAAGATTGCCACCATCGACTCGACCACCGCCTGGATTGCCATCTTCGCCTTCACTTTCCAAATCTATTTCGACTTTGCTGGTTATTCCGACATGGCCATCGGCTTGGGCCGCATGATGGGCTTCAAGTTCCCAGAGAACTTCGACAACCCGTACGTCTCCACCACCATATCGGAGTTTTGGCGTCGTTGGCACCAGACCTTCAGCGTGTTCATCAAGAACTACCTCTACTTCCCCTTGGGTGGTAGCCGTGTGAAAACCGAAGCGAGGAAATACTTCAACCTGTGGTTCTGCTTCCTCGTCAGCGGTCTGTGGCATGGCGCAGCGTGGAACTTCGTGGTATATGGTGCCTTGCAAGGCATCTTCATCTGCGCCGACAAACTGTTTTTGAAGAAATTCAATGAACGGTTGGGGCGTATCCCGAGCGTGTTCTTCACCTTCCTCATCATCGTGTTGACACGCTGCTTCTTCCGTATCGAGCGCATCGACCTGTCTTGGCTCTTCATCAAGCGCCTCTTCGCCTTCGACTTTGCGCCGTTCCATTTCAGTGACAACCCACATCTCTACGTCACCATGCTCGTGGCAACCTTCTTCTCGTTCTTCACGCTGTCGAAATTCGGCCTCAAAGTGCAAGACAAGGTCTACTTCACCGAGTATAACAAGTGGCAGCACATTGTGGCCTTCATCGTCAGCATCTGCGCCTTCGTCTTCTGCCTCGGCGCGTTGAACGCCAGTGGTTTTAGTCCATTCATTTACTTCAGGTTCTGATGAAAAAAGGGAACGGCAACATATTTTACGGCATTCTCTTCGGCCTCTTGATGGTCTTTTTGTTCTCGTTCATGATACAAGAACACTTCAAGCCATTCAAGACCAAAGAACTGATGGGGTATTTCATGAAGCCCAACAAACCAAAATTCCGCTGGGAATGGTACAAAAACGGCTATTTCCAGGAACACCTCGAAAAATACATCACCAACAACTATGGCTTCCGTGAGCCTATCATCAGGCTCTATCACCAATATTGCTGGGACTTTTTCGGTAAGGAATATGTGAGCTACATTTACTCGGGCAAGGAAAGATGGCTCTACTATGGCCACAACATCGAAGACTATTATGGCACCGAAATGTACCAATGGTATCCCGACGCCGAGGCCGCCCGTGAAGGCTACGAGCAGGAAGTGCGCTTAATGAACAAGGTGAGAAGCATCTTGGACGAGTATGATGTCACCTTATTGACCTTCATCGCGCCAAGCAAGAGCATCATCTACCCTGAATACCTGCCACGACGCGAACACGACACCTCTACGCTCAACGCGAGGGAATATTTTATCAAACGCTTTGCCGAAACGGATATGCCTTGCTTCGATATGAACGAATATTTCCTGCGGATGAAAGACACCTGCTCGTTCTATCTGTTTCCGCCCACGGGCGACCACTGGAACTTTTCGTGCGTGTATGCCACCGATTCGCTACTGCGCTTCATGGGACAGCAACGCCATATCCGTCTGCCCCAGATCGAATACGGCAACGAGTACCTTTCGGAATGCCGCATCGGCGACCCAATGAACCGCGACCTGGAAGGCGAACTCAACCTGATGCGACCTATCAAATTCGACCCGAAATTCGACTACAAGGAACGTGACTACTGGCTGACTTCCGATTCCACGACAGTCAAGCCCTCGGCCCTGTTCATTGGTAACTCGTTCTTGCTGAGAACAATGGCCTATATTCCACCTAAAGAGGTGTTTTCTGACTTCCAGTTTTGGTATTACAACCGCGTCGCCTATCAGGATGTCGACAAAATCATCGATAGCGTCAACACGCTCAACCGCCTCGATTACCTCCTTGACGCCGACTATATTGTTTGGTTCTCAAGCAGCAGCCAGATGTATCGCGCCACCGAAGGCTTTGCCGAAGATGCTATCATCCAACTCTGCATCGGCGATGAGCGATTCCGTCAACGCCAGGAGCAGCTGATTGACAGCCTCTTCCACGACCAAAATGCCCACAATACCATCGCCTGGAACTATCCCGACTCGCTCTACCGCATCAAATTGGAGGGCTACACATTGAACTTGTTGCGGAAAAATCCAGAAGCCTATTTCCCCGAAATCGCAGGCGAAGGCATACCTACAGCCCGCAATCCCAGACTTCTCAACGATGACTATTGGAAGAAACGCGACATTCGCCGTCAAATAAAAAGTGACCCCGAATGGATGAATAGCGTTTCCGGCTTCATGGTGAACGAAAGCATTTCTCTGCAACAGGCCATCGACCGAGAGGCAGAAAACGTGCTCTTCGGACGCCCACTGATGCGTAGCACCAAAGTCGGAGCCAAAGAATATCGGGAAATCCTCATCCGGCAAACGGAGCAAAAAATCCGCAACTACAAAGAATGGTTTGATGTCGTGAAAGCCGACGCCGAAAGATTAGGCATCACCGTTGACGAATCCGTGCGCAATCATGCCACATATACAGTGGACCAACAAATCCACGAAGGCAAGATAAAACTCCCCGAAACTGACACAATGCAAGGGCATAATCCATAAAAATCGTATTTTTGCACTCTCAAAACAAGGGCCATGGTTTTCAGCAGCAGCATATTCCTTTTTTGGTTTTTGCCCATCTTCCTCGGGGTGTATTTCCTCGTTGATAGGCGTTACAAAAATGCCGTTGCACTGCTTGCAAGTCTGCTATTCTACGGCTTTGGGTCTCCTAAATTCTTGATAGTCTTACTATTGTCAATCACCATCGACTTTTTCTTGGTGCGACAAATCGACAAGAGTACTGACGCCAAACGACGAAAACTTTTCCTCGTTTTTTCCGTGATTCTCAACATCGGGCTGTTAGCCTATTTCAAATACGCCAACTTCTTCATCGACAATTTCAATGCGATTTTGGCGGCTTTCGGCACCGCACCCGTCCGTTGGACCAAGGTGGTGCTGCCCATCGGCATCTCGTTTTTCACCTTCCAAAAGATGAGCTACAGCATCGATGTTTATCGCAAGACCTCGGCCCCGCTGAAGAGCATCGCTGATTATGCCTTGTTTATCATGCTTTTCCCGCAACTCATTGCCGGCCCCATTGTGCGCTACAACGAGATTGCCGAACAAATCACCGACCGCAGTGCCAACGAAACCGCCGACAATCGCATCTTAGGTTTCTACCGCTTTGTTATCGGTTTGTCAAAGAAGATGTTGATTGCCAATATCTTGGCAGAATATGTCGACCAAGTGTTTGCCTTGCCCACCACAGAAATCGGCCTTTCAACTGCTTGGTTGGGCATCCTTGCTTACACCATGCAAATCTATTTCGACTTTTCGGGCTACAGCGACATGGCTATCGGCATCGGGCGCATGATAGGCTTCAAGTTCCCCGAAAACTTCAACAATCCTTATATCAGCCAAAGCGTGTCGGAGTTCTGGAAACGCTGGCACATCACCCTCGGCAGCTGGATGATGGACTATCTCTACATCCCGTTGGGCGGCAACCGCAGGGGCAAAGGACGCACTTACCTCAACCTGTGGATTGTCTTCTTCCTTTCAGGTTTGTGGCATGGTGCCGCATGGACCTTCGTGGCCTGGGGTGCCTTCCATGGTCTCTTCATCGTCATGGACAAGATGTTTTGGTTAAAGGCGAGCAAGAAAATCGGCAAGCTGCCCCGCGTGCTGATTACGTTCGTCATCGTGATGATTGGCTGGGTGATGTTCCGTGCTGACACCATAGGCTATGCCGTGCAATATGTAGGCGCCATGTTCGGAGCGAACGGCAGCACACCTGCACTCTTCGTCAACAACCAGTTTGTGTTCACTCTCATCGTTGCAGTTCTCTTCTCCTTCTTCGGACTCACCAAAGCAGGCGACATGGCCTTGGACTTTTTCTTCGACCGCAAGTCCTACAATGCAAAACAATACATTTTTGTCGGTTTGCTGATGATTGTGCTACTCATCCTCTCGACTTCGTTCATCCTCAAAGGCAGTTTCAACCCTTTCATTTACTTTAGGTTCTGATGAAAACATTCAAGAAAATATGGTTCCTTGTGCTGCTCGCGGTGCTTTTCCTGCCGATGATGCAGACCTGTTTCCATTTGGTGGATGAGAAGCCCTTGGACGGTGCCTACGTTCCAGCAAAGAAGCCCATTGTCAATGCCACGACACTTTATCAGGAAACAGCCCAAGACTCCTTGATGAACTGGTGCACGGAACAAACGGGGTTCCGCAATTCGATGATAAGGGTCAATAACCAAATGTTGTATTCTGCTTTCGGGAAAATCCCGGTCACCCATCTCGTAAAGGGTAAAGACGGTCGCAATTTCTTTGACAAGTCGTATGTCATCAGCTATATTGGCGAGACCTATATGGGCGAGGAGACCATCGAGAAAAACACGCAGCAACTTAAGCTCATCCAAGACATGCTCGGCACCAAGGGCATCACGCTGCTGCCAGTTTTTGTCGTGGGCAAGGCCTCCTATTTTCCCGAGCTCATCCCCGACGAATACATGGCCAAGCTTCATGAGACCAACAATTATCAGGAATATCTGAAAGCCTTTGCCGAACAGGGCGTCGAAATGATCGACTTCAACCGTTGGTTTTGCGAGCGGAAAGACACCGAACCGCACCCGCTTTATTGTGACCTAAGTTCCCATTGGACTGTTTACGGTGCTTCTTTGGCCATCGATTCATTGGTGAACTATATGGAAAGCAAGACGCACAAAACCCAAGCCCGTGCCGTCATCACCGAATTCGACTCCACTTATCTGATGGAACAAGACGATGAACTGTGGCGCATGATGAATCTCATGTTCCCATTCAAGCACAACACCATCGAACAGCCCAAGTTTAGCTTCACCGATGGCTACAAGCCCAAAGTGCTATCTATCTCCGACTCCTATTGGTGGGCCATCTATGATTGGAAAGTGGCCTTGCATCAAAACCTGTTCTCTCCTGGCGACTTCTGGTTCTACAACAAGACCATCTATCCCAAGCGAACTCCTATCCAAAATGTGGAGTCCATCAACTATAAGCAGGAAATCGAGAATCAAGAATTCATTCTTTTGGTTTGTACCGAAGCCACCAACCACCTTTGGCCTTACGGTTTCTTCGAGCGTTATCTGAGTGCCTACGATGACGTTTTCCGCTACAAGCAACCCGAACAATATGATACTGCCGATAGCCTTTATGTTGTTTTCAGAAATGAGAAAATCGAAAACATCATCCAACACATCAAGGAAACGCCAGAATGGTTGGAGAGCGTCGAGCAAAACGCCAAAGAGAAAGGTACCACTTTGGAGCAGTCGCTTTGGGACGTCGCCGAATACACCTATCGCACCAATATTGAGCCTAAAGGATTTGTAAGATGAAAAGCCGCATTTGCACCATATTATGCCTACTGACGATGATAGGTTTTGTGCTCGTCTTCGTGCAGGAAAAATGGCGACCTTTTAAACTGAATCCATTGGCGGGCGTCACTTTTACCACCGAGAAACCTGAACTGACGCTAAAGAACTTCGCCTCGGGCCAATACCAAAGCCAAGCGGAACAGTACAGCCGCGAGAACTTCGGCTTCCGTGAATGGCATATCAAACTCTACAACCAAGTCAACTATAGCCTTTTCAACCAGACCACCTGCCATTTCATCACCCCGGGCAAGGATGGCTGGCTGTTTTACGCTGAAGCCTACCGTGACTATTACGGCATCGAGCCCATCAACCAATACAAGACCTACGACCGCGCCCGCGAATGGGCTAGGAAAAACGTCAGGATGATGAACAAGCTCAGGTATGTGCTGAAAGATTACGGCGTTGAGTTCCTCTGCTTCATGGCACCCAACAAGGCGGAAGTATATTCAGAATACCTACCCTACCACCAACCCGCACCCGCCGATGCCATCCACACGGCAGCCTATTACGACTCGCTGATGACGGCCATCGACTTTCCCCATGTGGAGATGACCAAGTGGTACCAAAGCATGAAAGACACCGCCTCTTTCCTGCTGTTTCCCAAGCGCGACACCCATTGGCGTTATTCTGCCGTCTATGGCTACGACAGCTTGTTTAGCTACATGAACAACCTCAACGACTTCGGCATCCCTGACATCCATGTCGACCGGTTGGTCAAACTCGATACAATGTATCCCGAAAACGACGAAAAGACTCTCAATCTCATCTTCCCCATCGGCAACGACTCGCCGAAATACCGCGCCGACATCAGCGTCGATTGTGGCGAAGGCTGCCGCAAGCCTAAGGTACTGTTCGTCGGCGACTCTTTCGTTTGGGACTTGGAAACCTACATGCCATGGCGCGAGTTCCTTGAATATGTCGAAATCTGGTTCTACAACAAGTCCGCCTTCTTGGGCTTCGAGAAAGAGAAGCATCCCATTGGCGACATCAACCGCCTGCGTTCCATCCTCAATTCCGACTATGTTGTGTGGTATTCTTCGGGCTATCAATGGGGTCTGTCGTCATACGACTTCGTGGAAGACGCCTTGCTACGCCTCTGCGTCAGCGACAGCCTCTTCGATGCACAGATTCCGTGGGTGATGGACAGTTTGAGCCACGATAGTACTTTCTGGAAAAACCATTACCAATGGCGCTATTCCGAGCACCGCGACGACAGCCTGAGGCAATACGCCATCAAGACGCTGAGAGACAATCCCGAACTCATTCCGGGTCTCGGTGGCGAAGCCATGCCGACCATCCGCAACACCCAAGCCATACAGCTGGTACAGCAGGCCAATGCCATCGCCAACGACAAGCAGTGGTGCACCGCCTTGCGCATCCAAGCCTCAAGGACCGGTCGACGCTTCGACGATATCCTGGACGAAGAAGCCGAAAACGTGTTGCTCGGTCGACCCTTGATGCGACAGGAGATCCAAGTGGACACGGCTTCCATTATCGAATTCGAGGTAAACAAACTGATGGAACAATGGCGCAACAACCCTGAAAGCATCAAGTTTTTGGAAGGCAAAGCCCAAGAGAACGGCAAAACCTTTGAGACCGTCCTCGAAGAAGATGCCCGCTGGGTGGTTAATGAACGCCTAAGAAACGGGGAGTTGTTCTGAGTTAAGGTCTCTGAGCTCGTCGAAGGGCCGACCCTAACGGAAAAACGGGCCCTTCGACAGGCTCAGGGACCCTTCACTTATTCCACCACTATCTCGTAAACCCTACCCTCAATATCGCTCTTATTGTAAGGTATCAAACCCTGCTCCCAAACGATGGGCGGCCACCATTCGCTGTAATGGTATTCCTGCGTGACGATAGCCTTCATCTGGTTGTTCGGGATTGAAGTGTACTCGTTATTCATGTATCCCATCACCCGCATCTTGTCGGGGCTGGGGCCGAGGCGCCAAATGATTTCGGTCGGCTTCCATTCGATTTCATAGTAATAATACGGTTCCTTGAAGGCTTTGTTGCTCATCGGAGCGCGCTCGGTGAGGGCTTTGTAAAGCCTATACCAACGCAAGGTCTCAAATTTGTGCTCCTTGTCGTAAGGAATGCTATCGATGCCCCATGAGAAATATTTGGGCGAAGGCACAGCCAAGTCCCAGTTGGTGCAGCAATACATCACGTCGTCGTTCAAGGTCTCGTCTTGCTCCACGCAGATGCTGTCGGCACGCTTGCCATAATAGTCTCTCGGCCAAAACCGCGAGGCTTTCACAATCTCGATATCAATCTCGGAATAATGGTAGTCGGGACGACGCACAGGGTTCTCTGAGTCGTCATTCTTGTCCACATAACCGCCTTCGGCCTCGTCGTGACGACGATTGTTCCAAGCATGATTATCGCTGTAAATCAACCAGAAAGCGTAGGTCAAGCCATTCCAGATGTTCTCATCGTTGAGCATCACAGGGAACTTGATCTTGCCACGGAACTTGCCATAGGTGAAGCCCACACGGGTACGAATGCCCGTTGATTCCTTATGCAGGTTATTCAGGTCGTCATTGCCTGGGTTGATGAGGGAGATATAGCTGCCATCATCTGCAAGGCGCACCGTTTGGCAAGGCGTTTCGCTCACCACCGGCCAATTCATCTGCAATTCGGTACTATCGAAACGATTACGATTGGCTTCGTACTGTTCACGGGTATAAGGTTTTTCGCCCACCACATCTTGAATGACAGGGATGTTGCGCAAGGTATATTGCTTGCTGATGGAACTGAAAAACTGCTCATAGAGCGCACTACGATAAAGACTGTCATCGTTACCGCAGTGGCAATTAGTGGTATCCAAATGATAACCGATATTATTCACCTTCGACTCGTCGATAAACACGCCCTTGTCGACTGCAATAACAGCACGCGTCTTCAACTTCCGTTTCGAGCGGATGACCTTGATGTTTTTCGAGGGATGTGTCTCAAACCAACCGTAAGGGTTCACAAACTGCCCGTTTTCGTCTGTCTTCCCGATATATTGCACATAATCAGGAATTTCCTTTAAGCCCTCTTCCTTGCAAAGCACCAAAATAAAACTATATTCGCCCACGCGCGGGTTGCGTTTCCAACGATGGTTCACCTCGCCGATATTGCGCTTGTCGTTGATGACCCAAAGGGCATCCTTGTATAGCTGTTCATCCACGCTGCAACCGTTTTTCTCTGCCTTCTCAACGATGCTGTTGTACCACTCTGGCACGTTCTGGATCGAGTTGATCACCGACTGGATATGTTCGGCGCTGAAACTATTCTCCGAAAGGTCAGCACCATAGTATTGCTTTTCATCGCGAGGGTTGCCAACGATGCGGAAAGCGTCTTTTGTGCGGTGGTGCTCAATGGGCTTGAAGCCGATGCTCACGTCCTCCCAACTGCCGTAGAAGTTCTCGCTGGCCAAAGGCAAAGTGTCGTCAAACTTATAACTTTCGTTTTGGTAGTAAATCTTATAGTATTTATACTTTTTCGACAGCGTGAAAAAGCGGAACTCAAACAAGCCCGAGCCATCCTTGGTCTGATTCACCGAAGGAAGAGTGATACCTTCAAGGACGGCATTGTCCATATCCATGTCGAGAGTGACCGTTCGACTGCAACCAAAGTTCGACATAGGACGGAAATAATTGGTTTTCAAGAAGAACAAACCCAATAGCAGCAATAAGAGCCACCAATATTTTCTGCGGTTTTTTTTCATGGCATCAATAGTTTCCTAATACTTTACAATTATCTTTCCCGTTCTGCCAATTCTCAACACATAAACTCCAGCCTCCAAATCGGGTTGGATCACAATGTCATCATGGCCTTGTTGAATCATGCAACTTTGAGAGAGCACTTTCCTGCCCATCAAGTCGTAGATGGCAATCTCATCAGCAACTAAATCATCGTCGGCAATGCTGACACGAATCTCACCCGAGAAAGGATTGGGATAACAAGAGAATCCTACCAACTCTTCATCCGGCAAACTCCAGAAAACCTCAATCTGTTCCACCATACGATGGTTCCTGGACCGAAGATAAACATCCATTTCACCTATTTGGTCTGACCATTTCGAAACACTGGAGGGGAAACCAAACCTATCGCTTTGGCAGGCAACTTCGCCTTCGATTTCATCTCGCATGACCGACAAAATGGGACCTGTGTGGGCGTAATTCAACCTATGATTCAGCAAATCCTCGAAACGGGTGCGGAGTCTTTCCACAAAACCATCATTCTTCAACAATCGCCGGTAAAACAACGTAGCAGTGGCATTGGACGGATTTAAATGATCACTAGTGTCAACGATATTGGCAAACACATCCCAATCGCGGAAAAAGCAACCGTCGCCATCATAGAACATCCATCGCCACTTCCTGTCATCAGTCTGCCAGCAGCGGACGTTATTGGCTGGCCAGTCGACATTAGCGGAATACAATTCGAAGATGAGATAATCGATGAAATTGTGCATGTCGATTTTCGAACACAGGTAGTCGTAGTCCTCAGCCTGCGACAAGTCGGCGGTCTCCATCCAGTCATAAAGATTGCGCCATTCCGTATCGTCGCCTTCATCCAAGGTCGTCCAATTCTTGATGATATTGCAACTGTCGGGGTTGACATCATAATGGTCCTCCAAATAATGCCCATCCGTCGCTTCTTCCATGTAATAGACCCCCCAATACTCGCCGTTCAAGAAAACTACAACAGCCCTTGTGCCCAACACGTCAATATCCAACAGGCGCGCCACGCGATGGGAAAAAGCGTCATTCAAGCCGGTCTTCAACCAATTGCTGCACCTGAATGGTTTGAGATTGAAATGCTTGATGTTGTCAATCGGGGTATCGCTGAAAAACGAGTGCTTGAAGCGTTTCTTGCCATATTCTTCCCGGGCAAACAACTTCATGCCTTTCTGCTGGTAGCGTCGGGAGGCGCCGCCATGGGTACGCAACCCCGCCTGTTGGTTGACGCCACGATTATCCTGCTCATAGAACTCCACATTGCAAAGGCGCTCCCATGCCATACCCTTGCCGAAATAATTGCCCGTCCAAAGCGGCATCGTTGGAGAGTACCAAGCACCAGGCACAAAAATGCCCCTGCGGTAATCGAACAAGTCCAGCGAATCGGCGCAAATCGAAATGGCAGGCAGTCCATGCGTGTCGCAACCCAGTGCCTTGATGAAATAACTATTCGTCACGACCTGACTGATGCACTGGCCAGCGTCGTTGAAAACCGCTGCACGGATGACGATGCAATGCTCCACAGAATTCACGGCGAAGAACTCATTACTTGGACAATTGACGATAGTGAAAATATCCGATTTTGAATAGTTTCGCTCATCAAGCATCAAGGGTTCGTCATATAGTGGCGACTGTGCCGTAGGGCGATTGCCGTTCACCGTATATCGGATATGGTTCTGTGGGTAATAGTTGAATAGTTCAAGCGCAAAGGCATCGTCATAAAAACCACCTCGCGCCGAAAACAGCACCGTGTCGTTCTGGGCAAGGCCTATCAAAGGCAACGCAAGCAGAGCGACAAGCAGGAAACAGTTCCTTATTTTGGCAAAACACTTCTTCATAGTCTCACTATTCTTTGCATGTGCCCCCCAATGCGCAACACATAAACGCCTGCAGGCAAAGAGGGATTAATGCTCATCTCATTCATGCCATCGATTGAACGGGAGAACACTTTCCTACCCATCAAGTCGTATATTGCAATTTCGCCTAGAATACCTGTATCAAAACAGAGATGAATAACGCCTGAAGACGGGTTGGGGTAGCACAACAGAGTATCTTGGTACGATTCTGGCAACTCCAAAAACGCATCCAAAGGTTCAAGTATGTCGTCCCCTCTTTTCATCAAAAACCAATTTACCCTTCCCATGTCATCATTCCAAGCCTCCATACTAGTAGGAAAGTTGAATCTGTCCGACTGGAGCGGGATTTCATCAATAATGTCTGCTCTGATACTATCAAATATCGGTCGGGTGGTTTCATAGTTGAATGCAGTACCCAACAATTCATGAAAACGAGCATCAAAACGCTCCTTAAAAATATCGTTTTCAAGCAATTTCCTGAAAAACAATGTTGCCCTCCAATGGGACGGCCAAGTCTCGTTTCCTTCATAAACTGCATTTTCAAAGGCATAAAACGATGACCAACGCAAGCACGCATCGCCATCAAAGAAAATCCAACGCCATTTGCCGTCACCTAATTGCCAGCAACGCATGTTGTTCGCTGGCCAGTCGGTGTTTTCAGAGAACAATTCAAATATCTGATAATCAATAAAATTATCCAAGTCCATCTGGGTCGACACAAAAGCATAATTGTCCGCATCAACCAAGTCGGCCGTCTCCATCCATTGGAACAAAGCGCTGAAATTCTCCACCGAACCATGGTCGACAATAGGATTCCAACCACTAATGAGGTTGACGTTGTTGATATCCACCCCAAAATGGTCTTCAAGATAACGCTCGTCAGGCCGCTCATGGATGTAATAGATGCCCCAATACTCGCCATTGAGAAACAACACAACAGGGCGAGACGCCAACGTTTCCAAGTCCAAGCGCGAAGCGATTTGATTGCAAATATGGTCGTTCACTCCTGATTGGTGCCATGATGCGGCAAATGGTTTTAACACCAAATGCTTGAAATCGTTATTTGGTATTGTCTTAAAGAATTTGTGCTTAAAACGCTTTTTGCCATATTCCTCACGGGCATAGATTTTCACACTTTTCTGCTGAAAACGACGGCCGTTGCCGCCATGGGTTCGCATTCCTGCTTGCTGGTTGATGCCCGTATTGTCCAATTCATAAAACTCTATATTCATTGGGCGTTCCCACTCCCTACCTTCTTCATAATAATTACCCGTCCAATTGGGATTCAACGGATCGTAGTAAACGCCTGGCACAAAAATGCCTGTCTCATAGTCAAACAAATCCAGCGAGTCGGCGCAAAGCGAAACGGCAGGCAAGCCATGCGTGTCGCAACCCAAGGCACGTATGAAATAACTATGGGTCATCACTGAACTGACGCAGCTATCGTTTTCATCGAACGCCGCAGCACGAATCACAATGCAATGCTGTACAGAATCGGGAAGATAAAAATCCTGTTCAGGACAATTTATAATGGTATATATGTCAGAACTCGAGTATTTGCTGGCATCCAAAAGCAGCGGCTCCTCATATAGGGGCGACTGTGCCGTAGGTTTGTTTCCATTGGTGGTATAACGGATGTGGTGCTGCGGATAGTAATTAGACAATTCCAGCGCGAAAACGTCTTCATAAAACCCACCATTGGCCGAAAAGACCACCGTGTCGTTTTGGGCCATGGCCCCGAAAGCGACCGACAGGGTGAATAATATGAAGCAGAGACTTTTGCGCATGTCATTAAATAACGACGCAAAAATACAAAAAAAATGTAGAGACGTAGCGTGCTACGTCTCTACAAACGTTTCCTATTGGCAATCACCAATTAGATTTTCTCTTCTTCCACACGCAGTGGCTTGGGTTCGCTACGACGGATGTCGAGTTCGTCGATAAGGTTGGTGGCACCGGCGTACTTGTCGATGACGAAGAGCACGTAGCGGATATCCACATTAATGGTACGCTGGAGTTTAGGCTCGAAGTTGACGTCGCCGCTCATGGCTTCCCAGTTGCCATCGAAGGCCAAACCGATGAGTTCACCCTTGCCGTTCATGATGGGACTACCAGAGTTGCCACCAGTGATGTCGTTGGTCGACAGGAAGCAAACCACGAGTTCGCCATTGTCATCGGCATAGGCGCCAAAGTCCTTCTTCTCAATGAGTTCTATGAGGCGCTTAGGAGCGTCAAACTCGTAGTCACCAGGCACATACTTTTCAAGGATACCGTTGGCAGTGCACACATAGTCGTAATGCACGGCATCGGCGGGCATGTAGTCTTGCACCGAGCCATAGCTCATACGCATGGTCGAGTTAGCATCGGGATAGAGGCTCTTGCCAGGCTGGGTGGCAGCGTAGTACTCGCGCAGGCCTTTCACGAAGATGTGGTCGTTCTCGCTGATGGTCTCTTGGGCAGCGCTGTAGTCAGCGACATGTTCCCTAAGGATATCTCTCATCGAAGCGCTCAGCATATAGGCATAGTCCTTGCCGATCTTTTTCGGTTTGGGATTGGCCAAGAAGGCTTTGATGCTCTCGGGCGTGGCAAAGATGGAGTTGGTGTAGACATCGTCAGCAAAGGCATCAATGTCGCCTTTGAATTTCTTGTCGATAATCGTGTAAATCTCAGGCAACTCTTCGGCCTTGAAGGCATTTTTGTAAGTCTTCAGCAGGTCGGCGAAGATCTTCTTCTCCACTTGCGGGTCGGTCTCAGCAAAGAGTCCGTCCACGTCCATCTGCTGGAGCAGCATCAGCGACATTTCCTGAGCGTCTTTATCCTTGTCTAAATAGGCATCGTAATAGGTAGAAAACTGGAGGGCGATACCGGCGGGACCGGCCTGGGCCACAAAGTTGGGATAATAGATGTATTTGGACACATCGCCAAGGTCCTTATAGGCTTTCTTTAAGTTAGGCAGCGCCTTGGCATATTCGGTCTTACCATTATTGTTCACCCACTTGGTGAAGTCGTTCTCCAATGCGACCTTGGTTTCGCTCACCTTGTTCTTGCGGAGCATGAGGCATTGGCCTTGGAAGTTTTTCCAAGTGTTGGCCAATCCGGCGTGGTTGTCGGCATACATCAGGTTGATATGCTCGTCAACCTTCATATATTCTTCCATAGCGGCGAGCTGGGTGCCGAAGATGTCAATAATGGCAGGATAGAAAACATCCACATTATAGTCGATGCCATAGCTCGACATATAGCGCTCGGTGCTGCCAGGGAAACCCCAAATCATGGTGAAGTCGTCCTTCTGAACGCCATCAAGACTGATGGGCAGGTGGTGCTTGGGCGTCAACGGCACGTTGTCCTTGCTGTAAGCGGCAGGATTGCCGTCCTTGTCGGCATAGACGCGGAAGATGCTGAAGTCACCAGTGTGGCGGGGCCACATCCAGTTGTCGGTGTCGCCGCCGAACTTGCCAATCGAAGAGTTGGCCACGCCCACGAGACGCACATCGGGGAACACTTGATAGACAAACATATAGTATTCGTTGCCCTCAAAGAAACCCTTGATGACGGGGTTGTATTTGCCGTCTTCAGAAGCGGCTGTCTCCAAATCCTTGATCTTCTTGCGGATGGCTGATTGTTGGTCTTCATAGTCCATATCGCTGGTAACGACACCGAGAACATCTTTGGTGACGTCTTCCATGCGGATGAGGAAGCTAGCGGTCATATCGGGAGCGGGCAGTTCCTCGCCGTAGTTCTTGGCCCAGAAACCGTCGCGCAGGTAGTCGTACTGATCGGAACTCAACTTTTGGATGGCACCGTAACCGCAGTGGTGGTTGGTGAACAGCAAGCCGTGCTCGCTGACGATTTCGCCAGTGCAGAAGAAACCGCGCGGCATGGGTTCGCTACCCAAACCCACGATAGCATCCTTCAGACTGCTGTGGTTGATGCTGTAAAGCTCTTCAGGGGTCAGTTGCAGCCCCATCTTCTGCATGTCAACATAGTTCAGGCGCTCGACGAACATCGGGAGCCACATGCCTTCATCGGCATACACGCGACCCACCGAAACCATGATGGCCATCGCGATGATTCCTAATACTTTCTTCATATAAATTTAAAGATTTAAAATTTAAAAAATTCAAGATTCGCTTAAAGCGGCGGCAAATTTAGTAAAATTTTCCATTTCACCCCATGAAAATCTAATTGATTCAACAATTAAACGATGAAACACTTCAACGATTCAACAATAAACCTTATCTTTGCAGCAAATTACCACGCATGGAAGACAATTACCAATTAATAACCAAGACCGCCGCCGGCCTTGAAGATGTGCTTGTCCGTGAAATCAAGGCCTTGGGCGCGAAGAATGTGCGCCCCATGCACCGCGCTGTCATCTGCGAAGGCAACAAGGAACTGATGTATCGCATCAATTACGAGGTGCGCACTGCCCTCAAAGTGCTGAAACCTTTCAAGAGCTTCTTCGCTAAGAACCCCGACGAACTATACAAAAAGGTGAAGGAAATCAACTGGTGCGAGTTGCTGCGCACCGACCAAACCTTCTGCGTCGATGCCGTGACGAGTGGCCGTTTCTTCACCCATTCGCAATACGCTGGCCTAACGGTAAAAGACGCTATTGTCGACCAATTCCGTGACGTGTATGGCATTCGCCCCAACATCAACACCTTGAACCCCGACCTACGCATTAACCTGCACATCCGCGAGGACAAGGTGACACTGCTATTTGACAGTTCCGGCGAATCTTTGCACCACCGTGGCTATCGCAAACAAGTCGACAAAGCCCCAATGAATGAGGTGCTGGCAGCAGGCCTCATCCAACTCACGGGATGGAAGGCCGACTGCAACTTCCTCGACTGCATGTGCGGTTCGGGCACTTTGCCCATCGAGGCGGCCATGTATGCCATGAAAATCCCGCCTGGCTACTATCGCAAGCAATGGGGCTTCATGAAATGGGACGACTACGATGCCGAACTTTGGCAGCGCATCCGCGAAGAAGCCAATGCCAACATCTGTGATTTTGAATACGAAATTTGGGCTTCCGACCGTTCGCCCAAAGCCGTGGCCATCGCTGAAGGCAACATCAACTACGCCCATCTGCAGCATGACATCCACCTGATGAAGAAGGACATGCACGACCTCACCCCACCCGAGGGCGGCGGCATCCTTATCATCAACCCACCTTATGGCGACCGTCTGGAAGAAGACGACATCGACAAGGTGTATGAGGAAATCGGCCACACGCTAAAGCATAGTTTCCAAGGCTTCCAATGCTGGCTCATCACCGATGATGCGGTGGCCTTGCGCCATGTGGGACTAAAACCTACGGCAAAAATCCCCGTATGGAACGGTCCGCTGGAATGCCGTTTCGTCAGGTTCGATATCTTTGAAGGATCCTTGAAGGATAAAAAGGCGAGAGAGGCGGAAGATAAATAAAACATCCTTTTGAAGGCATAGATACACTCACTACGCAGTCCAAGTCATTGACTCCGTCGAATGCATAGCATTTCCGACCGAGGAACGAGGGAGTGTATCTATGGACTGCTCCGCTCGGTATGACATGCCTTCAAAATGTAATTGATAATAATTACTTCTTGTTATACTGGTTCATCGTTCTGTCTACCCCTTGGGTGACGAAACTCTTGATGATTTCAACGGCTTCGTCGCATTTTTGGTCGACGATGGACTCTTCGGAGGGTTTCCATTGACCCAACACAAAATCCACCTGACGGCCGCGCGGGAAGTCGTCGCCCAAACCGAAACGCAGACGACAAAAGACATTGGTACCCAACTTTTCTATAATGTCGGTAAGACCATTATGACCGCCGTCAGCGCCCTGCTTGCGAAGGCGCAACGTGCCCAATGGCAAGGCAATATCATCATTGACTACCAACAGATTCTCTATCGGAATCTTCTCCTGCTGCAACCAGTATTTCACCGCCTTGCCACTGAGGTTCATATAGGTCGTCGGCTTGATGACAAGCAAGGTCTTGCCCTTGAATTTCATCTCAGAGGTTTGGGCAAGACGGTTCGTGGTGAAGGAACCCTCCAGGTCCTTCGCCAAGCGGTCGGCAATCTTAAAACCGATGTTGTGTCGCGTGTTGTCGTACTCGGCACCTATGTTTCCCAAACAGGCAATCAGGTATTTCATGTCTTCTTGGTTGGTTTCTTTATTTAGTATTGGCCTGCGGCCAAGAAATCTATCAAAAATCTTTTTTAAGCACATGATTCTCGAGGTATTTTGAACTGTTTTTAAAGATTTCTTGCGCAGCAATCCCATTAAAAAAGGCCGCTTAACGCGGCCTTTATTATTGAATAATAAGTGATTACTCTTCGGTTTCTTCTTCGGCAACGACAGCGCCACGAGCCGCATTGACGGCGAAGATGACAGTGTAGCCAGGAGTGATAGGAGTAACATTCTCGATGTTGAGGTCCTTCACCTTGATGGCTTCGTTGATGTTCACATTGCTGATGTTGACCTTCACGTAGTCGGGCAGGTCCTTTATCAGACCGCAAACCTTCACCTTCTTGATACCCATCTTGGGCTTACCACCACGCATCACACCGGCAGCCGAACCTTCGAGGGCGATAGGCAGCACCACGGTGATGGGTTGGTCTTCTTTCACGATGAGGAAGTCGGCATGCAGCACCTTGTCGGTCACAGGGTGATACTGGATGTCTTGAAGAATAGTCTTGTAAGTCTTGCCATTGACTTCAAAGTCGATGATGTAAGTCTCAGGGGTAAAGAGGATCTTGGTGAAGTTCTTCTCGGCAGTGGCGAAGTGGATTTGCTCTTCACCAGCACCGTACATGACACATGGAACCATTTCGGCCTTACGCAAAGCCTTAGTATCCTTTTTCCCTACGTTCTCGCGAAGAGAACCGCTCAATGATACAGTTTTCATTGTGTTTAAATGTTTGGTTGTTAATGAATTGATTTGTTTATTGTTGTTGTAGAGACGTGGCGCGCCGCGTCTCTACAGGATTTTGCATTATTTGAACAACGAACTAATGGATTCGTAGGATTCCACACGATGGATGACATCGGCAAACAAGGGTGCCGCACTGACCACACGGATTTTCTTGGAAGCGTTGGCAGGCAGCGGGATAGTGTCGGTGACCACCACTTCGCTGAACACCGAATTGTCGAGGCGTTCCATGGCGGGACCGCTGCACACAGCGTGGGTGGCAAAGGCGCGAACGCTCTTAGCACCGTTGTCCATCATCACCTGACCGGCTTTCACGATAGTGCCTGCCGTGTCGATGATATCGTCAAGGATAATGACGTTCTTGTCCTTCACATCGCCAATGAGGGTCATGCTCTCCACCACGTTGGCACGTGCACGTTGTTTGTGGCACACAGCCAGGTCGCAACCCAAACGTTTGGCATAAGCCGAGGCGCGCTTGGAGGCACCCAAGTCGGGAGCGGCGATCAGCAGGTTGTCGATGTTCATCTTCTGGATATGGTCGATAAAGATGCTAGAGGCATACAAGGCATCCATCGGAATATCGAAGAATCCTTGGATTTGGTCGGCGTGAAGGTCCATCGTGATGATACGGTCCACATGGGCAGCGGTCAGCATGTTGGCCACCAACTTAGCGCCGATGCTCACTCGGGGCTGGTCCTTACGGTCCTGACGGGCCCAACCGAAATAAGGTATCACTGCTATGACTTTGTGCGCCGAAGCACGCTTGGCAGCATCAATCATGAGCAAAAGCTCCATCAGGTTATCGGTGGAAGGCATGGTGGACTGGACGATGAACACGTGATGGCCACGGATGCTCTCCTCGTATGAAGGCTGAAATTCGCCGTCGGAAAAAACGACGACTTGCGACTTGCCCAATTCAGTGCCATAAGCTTCAGCGATCTTGGCACCCAATTCCTTGGTGGCCCTACCAGCGAAAATGGAAACGAATCTTCCTGACATAGTAATAGATTTTAGAGTTCTTACGGGCTGCAAAAGTAGGGATTTTATTTGAGCGGACAAGGCAAAAAATCAGTTTTTTTTTGACTCATGCTTGCGGTGAAAAAAAATTTCCGTATTTTTGCAGCCGCAATTGGCAGTGTAAGCCAACAAACCGAACCATGCCGAAGTGGCGGAATCGGTAGACGCGTCGGTCTCAAAAACCGATGAGGTAACACTCGTGCCGGTTCGATCCCGGCCTTCGGTACTCCAAACCCCTCTTAATCATTTGATTTTGAGGGGTTTTGTATTTTTCGGGGTGTACTAATAGTGTACTACTTGAAAAATATTCCGATTCCAACCCTATAAAACGGCCTTTTTTGCTCCGCTTGTTGAGCGGTCAATTTTGCCGCCCGCTCATCATCAAAAATGGTGTGAGTGAGGCACACCCACACCATACCAAAAGAAATATAGTTGCTCATGGCAACCGCTGCAAAGGTAGGGATTTTTCCGATAATCGCCCCGCTCATCGTTGAGCGGTCAGGGTCAGGGGTCAATCCTGAATGATGAGCGGTCACGGGTCGGGCTGGTTGCTCATCGGTGGCCATCGGTGGCCGCTGGCTGGCTGAAATCGGGGTCTTTTCGGTGTCGGTGGCCGTGATGGTGGCCGTGATGAGCGGTCAGGGTTGAGGCTGCAATTTAGATTGTGTATAAATTTCGATTTTCCCGATTTCAGAGCAAAAAGAGTACCTATTAAGTACTCGTTTTTTGATGTTGAGCGATGCCGATTTCAACGGCCAATCCTGATTTTGTGTATTTTTGCAGCGTTGTTCGATGCTCAACACCTCATCTGTTGATTTTCAACTCTGCCCAGCCCCGCAAACGCGGGGCTGTCTTGTTTTCCGCTCTACTTTCCACTACGGAAAGTAAACAAAGCGCATAACTTGCATATTTACAGCAAGTTATGCGCATACTTGGAGTAACGAGTAACAAATGAGTAACAAAAATGAAAAGTTTTGTTACTTTGCTGAAAATCAACGAAATATCCGTTGAATATCTAATAAAGTAGAATCAACGAGGGCGTTTTACCGCCCTCGTTGTAGGGCTTCATCGGTTGCGTTGGGGTTAAAGCCCGTTGAAATCGGTGTCAGTCATTGAGTTGTAGATGATGTGTTGAGCAAGCAATGTGAGTGCCTCTTCATGGAGGCCGGAATAGGCATCGAAGATGCGCTCCGATATTTCGTCCGTGTCCTGGCCTGGTGTATAGATGGCAGCGATGGCCTCAAAGACCGCCGTCACCGCCTCACTCATTCGGGCGATGGCCGCGAATGCCGCCGCCGTTTGCGGCCTCATGCTGATTTGCCCCGTCTTTGCGGCTTGCTCATAGGCTTGGGTTTGTGTCATTGCGCACCTCCTTTCGTTTTCAGTTCGTCCCTGACCCTTTGCAGGTTGCGGATGATGTAGCTGATTTCCACGCACATGATGAGTGCTTGGGGGTCGCCGTCAGCATCGGAAACGAGGCGGGGCAATATGCCCGTGATGGTTTCGATGTCGCTGTCAAGCGGGGTTTCTTCCGTGGGCTTTAAGCCAATCCCGAGGTATTCGCAAGCCTCGGGATAATTCTCTTTGTTGAATATCATAATGTAAGTATTAAAGTGTTTCGGCTGCAAAGATAGATAATAATTAAATACCTGAAACACAATATTTTACGGGTACTTATTAAGTACCTCTTTGATTCATCATCAAGCAATGCCCCGCTTTTTGCCTCCGTTCACAATCGCGGGGATAGTCGAATTTTTCAAGCCTCGTTATTTCGGCTTCTATTTCGTCATTGGTCATCGTGTCGGCTGCATGGTCAATCCATTGATTGAGAATGTAGCTGTCAATGCTCCCCTGATTCAGGGCTTTGAGCAAGATAACCCGCTTTTCACGGTCAAGTTTGATTTCCATAGTTAATCGGTTGTTTGTTCGGTTTCGTCATCGTCATCATCATTGAGAATCCCGCCCGCAAGTTGAGCAATGATGTAGTCAAGCTGTTTGTCGCTCATCATGGAGAAATCAATTTCAGGCTTGATTGCTTGCTGTTTCGGGATAACATACTGCATCAACTTTTCAAGTATCTGCAAGCGGTCTTTTGGGTCAAGCGACTTCAAATCCCGCTCCATCTGCTTGCGGTTCTTTTCGATTACAGCCGTAAGCCATCCGCGCATTGTTTGCGTTACTTTGTTGGGCTTCCCCTTTGGTCGCCCATTGGGGTTGCCCGTGTGTCCTTTTTGTTGTGCCATTGTTGGTGTTTTTGAATGTAAATCAATGTTTTTTTCATTCAATCGGGGTACAATTCCGCGCCCCAAATCTTGGAGTTCTCAAATTGCTTATCGCTGTTGAGCAATTCGTCTGCATGGTCAAAGTCAAGGTTCTTTACAACCCTCAAATCAAGGTGAATGATTCCGTCACCGACACTGATAAGCGAATCGAAATAGCCGTTATCCGCGTCACCGATGCCGTACATCTTATTGCCCGTGGCCGCTGATAGTAACCTGACTTCCCTATCGAAATCAATCATTTGTTTGTGCAATGCCTTTGCCCGAATGATGAAATCCTCCGCGCCGCCTTGCGGTTGGTAGGTGTTTTCCTCAATTACCTTGTCACTGTCGAATGTAACGACACCATTCTTTAAGATGATGTATTTGACCCGTTCCCCGTTGAGGTTGGACGGGTCGCCCTGGTGACGAAGTGGCAGCTTCAGGCCGCTATTTGAAATTGTGAGGCGCAACTCTTCAACCACACCATCAACCGCCGCCAATGCCTCATTCATGGAGTTCAAAAACTTTTCCCTCTCAAAAGGAATGGCAATTTTGCCGGATTCCACTTCATAGGCTTTGCTCAACTCCGCTTTGATGCCGTCAGCGTTGAGCATGGCAAGTTCTTTGACCATCGCCTCGGTGACTTCACCGACAATAACGCCGCGCTCTTTCATGGCCTTGATAGTATTATTCAGGAAACCGCAATAGTTTTCCAAATCCGCATTCATTTTCTTAATGCGGTTCATGTCCATCAAAAAGGACTTTACTTTTAATTGTTTGTTACTCATTTTGTTAAGTGTTTAATGTTGTTAATCTCTGTCAATAAAGTTTGTGCCTATTAAATCCCTGGCTTTAGCGGGTGTTTTTCGCTGTTGATATGTGCGATATACGCCATTCAAAACATTTTCAAAAACTTTCTCGTTGAGCATAAGCGAAATATCCTGCTTTTGCAGCCATTCAGATTCTTTCACCGCCGCCCAAAATTCACGGAAAACCGCCGCGCCCTTTTCGCCGTATTTTCCGGCAAGCAATTCAATTTGAGGGTCTGATAATCGGATTTCATCGCGCCGCCCTAATATTTCATTTTCAATTTCAAAAAATTCATCAATGAAAGACGACGACGAAATCAAAGGCGGTTCGCCGCCTACATTATCATCATCATCTACATTATCATTATCATTTACATTATCATTATCATTATCATAATGCTTGTTTTGCTTGTTTTGCTTGTTTTTGCTTGTTTTGCTTGCGTTGTTATTCCCGATAGGTGCGCCGCCTTTTCTCCCTGCCTCGCTCCGCTTTCGGGTGATTTCCAAATACTTCAATTGGTTTCGGTCGATGTCATTCTGAATGAATCGGAAAGCCATCATCATCGCTCCGCTTTCAAATTCGGGCGTTATGTGCGATTCTACATACTTGAATATTGCCCTGAATAACTCCCCGAATTGTGCATTATCCAACTCGGTTGTATTGTCGTACCATTCAAAGAAAACGACAAAGCTTTTACTATCCTTATCCATAACTCAAAACCTTTCCTGATACCATTGAATGAATGATGTGAAATCCTTTGCAATGTAGTAGATACCGCCCGCCGCTTCGATTGATGCCTGGTATTGGCGTTGCGCTTCGCTTTGGGTGTCCTTACCTATCTTGACCTCAATTTTGACCGCCCGCCCGCGTATGATTGCCGAAATGTCGGCACTTCCTGCAGTTGTGCCGGACGGTCGCCATTGGACGCTGCCGATTGTCCGGCGGTGTCCCATGATGTCGGTGACTTCGCGCCGCGTGTCTATCGGAATGCCCGTTGTATTGATGCGCTCCGCCTGACCGCCATTGAAGCGGACAAAGTCAATGATGCACTTTGTCAGGCCATTGGCCGTGTCATCCCGATAGGTGCTTTTCGCAAGGTATTTAACGGGCGTGTTAGGGTGTCTGCGGGCGTTTTCAGCATCGGCCATGCTCTCCAATTCCCTGACCGCTTGCGGCTTCTTATAGGGCTTCTTACGGGGCTTTTCCCGTTTCTGATTCGCCATCGCGAATGCTTCAACAAAAGGCGTGTTCATGGCTTCATCGTTTTTTCGTGCAAAATTGTTGCGCCTTTTGGCTGATTTCCTCATCCGTTGAAACTCTGTTGCTTTGCAACCATTGTTCCAACTCTTGACGGTTGAAATAACAGATTTTCCCCAATGGCTTATAGTGGGGGATTTTCTGTTGAGCTGTGAGTTTGTAGAGGTAGGATTTGGAAATACCCAAATACCTTGCGGCCTCATCGCTTGTAAGCACCTCTTTTGTGCAACTGATAATGTTTGCCGTTATAAGGTCGGCAACCTGCTTTAATTCCTCGCTCATCGGTATAGTTTTGAGGGTCGGGGCTGTCAGGGGGTAGGGGGAAACAGCCGCCCCCATCTTTGCCCTTGCGTTGAGCGGTCAAGGCGTTTCCCGTGCCGTGTCCGCTGTTTCACGGTGCAAAGAAATAAAGCATAGGAAAATAAAAATTGTGTGCCTATTGTGTGCCACACAATACATAAAAAAAGCACCCTTGTAAGGTGCTTTCATTCAGTCATCGAAAAGGCCGTCAATTTCTCCCCGCCATTTTTGCCTTTGGCCTCCGCCATTCAAGGCATATAATGTACTATCGAGCCGGTTAACCCCAAACAGCCGCTCCAATGCCTTGAAAGGTATGATTTGGGGGCTTGATTTGTCAGGGCTGTAAACAGATTCAAGGAAATGCGCCAATGCCGCTTTTGCTCCGCGTTGCCCGTTTCGGAATGTCCATTTATAGCCGTTCCCTCTTTGCTCCATGAAACCCGCCTCAATAGCCTTTGCAAAGTATTTCTTTGCCCTCTCCGTCTTTATTTCGGGCTGAATCTTGACGGGTTGCTCTTCTATCAAGTCACACACAATGCCCATCGCAGTTTGCAGCCTATCAAATTCCACATCGCAATAAAGGCGCATATCTTTGGGATTGTCGAAGTCAAACCGCCGTTCCGTCAAGTTCCAAATAAAACCGCCATCAACGCCCTTTGAATGAATTAGGGTTGATGATGCACTCATCAAGCTTTTGAATAGTGCCATCAAATACGGTTGTTTCTCGCAATAATGATGCACATCGTTTTCATTGAATTGGCCATTTATTACCCCCGTAATAAACTCCGCTGTTGTAATATCGTGAATCGTTATTACCCCCGAAATAGGTTTTGTTTTATCCTGAATCATCTTGCACCTCCTTTGCAATAGTTATTGTAATACCATGCCTTGAAACTACTGTTTTCTCCGCTCCAATCTCCTCCCCAATGGCACCATCTATTGAAAAGCAAAGCTTTCAATGATATAGGTGCTTTGTCGTAGTCTGCAAACATCATCAAGCCATTATACAGATAATCCATTACCGAATTGAAAATAAGGCGGTAATTATCGCTGTCAAATGCCGCCTCTCTCCACTCTATCCATCGCATTTCGTACTCTGCAAATAGCGCATTATTCGTACCGCTCTCAATGGTTTTGCCATCGTAGTATCTACAACATTGCAGGGGGTCTTTTATCAACTCTGCCTCTCCCTTAATAATGCATTGTGCGCACATTACCACATCCACGCTGCAACGCATCTTTTCAAACCGCCCTTGCAAGCTTTTAAGTTGCCGTTTGAGGCTTGGAAGTAACCGCCTTGTAATATCCCACTCATTATGTAACATTGTGCCTTGTATGATGCTGTTAATGGTCGCTATCTGCTCTGTCAATGCGTAACGCTGCTGCAAGTATGCCTCCGTGCATACTATCGTTTTCCCAATGTTCGGGTGTCGCTCTATATATTCGTGTACCATGTCATCAAAGGTTTAGTTCGGGTAAGCTGTTTATTGCATCTTGTTTGAGGCTGTCAATGGCTCTCGTATATTTCTCGGTGTGCTTCAATCCCGAATGCCCCAAAAGGCTTGCAACCGTCTTAATGTTCGCTCCGTTGTTCAGGATATTCACGGCAAAAGAATGCCTGGCGCAATGCCATGAAATATGCTTTTCGATTCCCGCCCGTTTTACCCATCTTTTCACGGCCTTGCTGCACATTTCATAACTCGGCAAGGGAAATATAAGGCTGTCTTTGCTTTGCTCATCTGTTGGCTCTCCAATTAGCCGTAAAAGCCCATCGTTGAGCGGGATAATTACACCGCTATTGGCTGAATGCCCCTTTGTCTTGTTTTGCTCAAACTTCAACAGCTTATTTGAATAGTCCACATTTGCAAAGGTCAAGTCTTTCACATCGCAAAACCTCAACCCACAATAAAGGCACATGATGAAAGCCCGCCTGATATTGGGGTTTTCCCCCTCATAGTGGGTCGCTATCAATGCCTTTTCCTCATCGAGTGAAAGCACATCTTTTCTCAAAATTTGGTCATCAATCTTGATAGTTACCCCGTTGCAAGGGTTCTTTGTCATATCTTCATGGTCAATGGCATATTTGATAACCTTTTTGAAACGCTGATAGATGCTTTTTGCCCCCTCTCCCTTGCTCCTACTTTGCAGGTATTCAGCAAAGGCAATCATCATATCTTTGTCCATTTGTTCCGGCTTGATGCCTTTTGCAAAACGGGTGTATTCGGGCGTGTCATTCAGGAAGTCTTTGAAACGCTGTAAGGCCATTTGCAGCATTCTAATATCTTTCTTGGTGTAATTGTCAATGTAGGTCTGAAAGTATTGCAGAAAGTCAATTTGGCGGTCTTTTCTCAACCTATATCCATCTTGCTTTTCCAATAGTTCTTGCTCCCTCTCATACCTTATCTTTTTGGCCAATTGTAAGGTTTCCTTGTTTTGGTTGCGGTCAAAGGGTGTCTTTGGATTCGCAACGAGGTAGAGATTAAGGTTTTCTTTTCGCCGGATATGCTTCACTTTGTATTTGGGCGTTCCGGCCATCTTGCCACTTTCATACAAAATCGGCTCTCCGGCCTCGTTTAATATAGGCTCACTTTGACGGCCTAAATAATACTCTAAATAAAGGCTGATTCGCCCGTCTGACAATTCCCGTTGATCTAAACGCGGGTTGTCTTTTGTCTTGTTTTCTAACTTTGCCATGATTCAAATATATTTCTTTTAGTTTCTTTTGGTGGCACAAAGATACAACTTTTTTTTCAAAAGGTGTACTAAAAAGTGTACTAATTTGGTAAAAAAGTACACTTATTTTGAAAACAAGGGAAAACAGCAATACCGAAAAGCATTGATTTTTAATGCTTTTATCTTCTTTTGTTTTCCTTTATTTTCACGGTTTTGTATCGGCCTTCGGTACTCCAAAAAACCTCTCATAACTTCTTGGTTTTGAGAGGTTTTTTTATAGAAGTCCACCTCACCATAAACAAGACTCAGAAAAAGGGCCCATGACAGTTTTTTCGTTGACGAGTGGATATGGAGGTATGCCACAGGCCCTGTCGTCTCACTTCAAATAGGCAGGCGCCTTAGCCGCCACAGCCTCGGCAATCAAGGCATGACCGCGATCATTGGGATGGATGCCATCGGCACAGAGATAGTCGCCGTAGTTCACTGTCTCCAAAAAAGGCGTCGTGATATCGATAATGGGCACACGCAACTGGTTTGCCATTTTGAACAGTTCCACATTGTACATTTCATGCCACTGATAGATGCGCATGGTCTTGCCACCAAGCCATCCCAGAATATTGTCTTTGTTCAATCCCATCGATAGGAACTCAAAGAATCGATCAGGTTCAATAAGTGGCATTGACATGACGACAGGCTTAAGGTTCATCGAACGCACCTTATTAATTAAAGTCCCATATTGCTTCACGAAGTTGCTGAGGGTAACTTTGGGTTGATGCGGAGCTTTCGGGGCTGCTGCCACTGCTTTCCAATCGAAGTCGCAGTCGTTGCCGCCATACTCAAACACAGCGATATCACTCGCTCTTACCTCCTCTTCATACCTATTTATATATTTCATTCCTTGCGAGGTTGTGCTACCAAAACAAGCAAAATTCAAGATTTTGACCCCAAGACGCTTTTCGCAACGACTCACAAAACTCGAATCCAAAATCTTGTAAACGGGCTTGCCATCGGCACCCCGCTGGTCCGACACCACGCCCCGCATGATGGAATCACCAAATGTGCAAATCTTGTTTTTCATTTCTATTTCCTTTTTTTGATGTGCAAAAATACACTGATGCGAGCACTTGGCACAACATAGTTTTGGAGAGTCCCAAAAAGTGACAAAAAACGAGGTTTTGTGACGAAAGTGACGAAAACAGGGACCAAAAACACAAAAAAGTGACGAAATTTTCATCTCGTCACTGAATTTTGGGATAAAATCAGACCGTGTTTTGCCAGAATATGACTGTCGCTATAACGTGAAACAGTACATTTCAATGGTATTATTCCACGGTGACCGATTTGGCCAAATTACGAGGTTGGTCAACGTTACAACCGCGCATCACAGCGATATGGTAGGCCAAAATCTGCAAAGGCACCGTCGCCAGCAAGGGCGAATAGAGGCATTCTGTCTCTGGAATCTCAATAACGTAATCGGCCATCTTCCGTGCCAACACATCTTTCTCGCTCACCACTGCAATGATTTTGCCGTTGCGCGCTTTCACCTCCTGAATATTACTGAGGACTTTCTCATAAGTGCTGTGGTTAGTGGCGATGAAGACAACTGGCATATCCTTGTCAATCAAGGCAATGGGACCGTGTTTCATCTCTGCAGCGGGATATCCTTCAGCATGGATATAAGAGATTTCCTTCAACTTCAGCGCTCCTTCCAATGCTACAGGATAGTTTTGCAAACGACCAAGATAGAGCATGTTGTGCACGTCCTTATATTTTTCGGCGATGTCTTTCACATGACCGCTATGGTCAAGAGTCCACTGGATCTTCTCAGGGATTCGGTCGAGTTCACGGATAAAGGCAAACCGTTCCTCGTCTTTCATCGAACCTTTCAACTCTGCAAGGCGCAAGGCCAACATGGCCATCACTGTCACCTGTGAGGTGAAAGCTTTAGTGGACGCCACTCCAATTTCAGGACCTGCATGGGTGTATATGCCCGCATCAGTTGCCCTTGAAATGGACGATCCAATGACATTGCAGATACCTAGCACCACTGCACCTTTTTCCTTAGCCAGTTGAATGGCTGCCAAGGTGTCGGCAGTCTCGCCCGACTGAGAAACGGCAATCACCACATCGTGGGGCGTGACCACGGGATCGCGATACCTGAACTCGGAAGCATATTCCACCTTGACGCGAATCTTGGCCAACTTCTCAATGAGATAACTCCCCACGAGACTGGCATGCCACGAAGTACCGCAAGCCACGAACACGATGTTGTCTGCATAGAGCAAGTGCTTTTCGTAATCGACAATGCCGCCTAGACGCACCGAATTAATCTCAGGATGCAGGCGGCCACGCATGGTATCACGCACTATGGCAGGTTGCTCATAGATCTCCTTCATCATGAAATGGTCAAAACCTGCCTTTTCGATGCTGTCAAGATTCATCTTCAGTTCTTGGACATAAGGCATGGCCTCCACGTCTTGTATGGTCTTGATATGCAATTCCTCACCTAACTTGATGCGCACAACCTGCTCGTCTTCTAGGTAAACCACTTTTTGAGTGCGACCCACGATGGGCGTGGCATCAGAAGCAATAAAATATTCGCCCTCGCCAATGCCGATTACCATGGGACTTCCTTTGCGAGCAGCGATGAGTTGGTCGGGATGCCCTTTTTCGACGATGGCGATGGCATAGGCACCTACCACATGGTTCAAGGCAATGCGAACGGCCTCAAACAATTCCACATGCTCGCTGATCTGAACGTCTTCAATAAGGTTGGTGAGCACTTCCGTGTCAGTCGACGACTTGAAAACAAACCCACGCTTCTCCAATTCCTTACGCAGACTAAGATAATTCTCTATAATACCGTTGTGAATCAAGGCGATATTGCCGCTTTGAGAGCGGTGTGGATGCGCATTGACTTGATTCGGTTCGCCGTGGGTCGCCCAACGGGTGTGCGCAATGCCGATATGCCCACTCACGTCCTTTGAAGCGGCGAAGGCCTCCAAGTCGGAAACCTTCCCTTTTGCTTTGTATACATTAAGTTCATCTGCCTCATTGAGCAATGCCACGCCAGCGCTGTCATAGCCACGGTATTCAAGGCGCTTTAGGCCTTCAATGAGAATGGGATAAGCCTCTTGTCGGCCTACGTATGCTACGATTCCACACATAAAAGGGGAATTTAAAGTTTTAGATTTAAAAAATTGATTCCAAGACTTGAAATCTCAGAATGGCAGATAGCCTATTTGAACAATTCCTTCACATCGGGAGCATTTTGGGCGCCTTCGGAAGCCTCAAAATAGGGCTTTTTGTCAAAACCGAAAATACCGGCAATGAGGTTGGTAGGAAACTTTCGGATAAAGGTGTTGTAGTCTTGAACTGCCTCGTTGAACTGCCTCCGAGCATTGGAGATGGAGTTCTCGCAACTTTCAAGTTGCGACTGCAGGTCAAGATAGTTTTGGTTGGCCTTTAAGTCGGGATATTGCTCAATAGTGACCAACAGGCGTGACAGTGCGCCCGACATCTCGTCTTGGGCCGCTTGGAAAGCCTTCAGGTTCTCTTCGGTGAGATTCTCGGCATCGAGAGTGACCGAGGTGGCCTTGGCACGAGCTTCAACGACAGCCGTAAGAGTGCCGGCTTCGTATTCGGCATAGTTTTTCACCGTGGCAACGAGATTGGGGATCAGGTCAGCACGTTTCTGATAGGCGGTCTGCACATTACCCGCTGCCGAAGCAACGGCTTCGTCTTTGGAGACCATAGTGTTATAGCCGCAGGACGAGAAGCCCATGACCATAAATAGAGCCGCGATGGCGACAAGGAAAATCTTCTTCATAATAGCAAAGGTTAACGATTAATTGTCATCTTGTTGTAAATCGGCCACAAAGGTAAACAATTTTTTCGTACTTTTGCAAGTTATATATTTTATTAAACCATCATTTATCAAATGGCTGAGAATCAACAGAAAAACGACATACAAAGCATTGACGGACAACTATTGAACCGTGGCTGCGCCTTGGGTACGACCTTCAACACTGGGCAGAAAGTGCTCGTGTGCGGTCGCTGCAAGCTGAGCCAGTTCGATTGGTTGAAAGACTATGAGAACCAAGAAGTTAAAGGCAATGTTTGCTTGGCTGAAGTGCGGTTCAAAAACGACCGCAAAGACTATTTCACCTATCCTGAAGACCTAGAGTTGGAGGTAGGCGAGTTTGTGGCTGTGGAAACTGCCATCGGTCATGACATTGGCATCGTCACCCTGTTGGGTGAGATTGTGAAGCGGCAGATGAAGCGCAAGCGTTTCCGCACGCCGCTAGAAGAGATGAAGAAAATCTACCGTCGTGCTAGAGTGAACGATGTAGAAAAGTTTTTGTCGGCCATCAAATTGGAAGACAGCACTTTGGCACGAACCCGCACCATCATTGACAACCTCGGTTTGGAGATGAAACTCAATGATGTGGAGTATCAAGGCGACAAGACAAAAGCCATCTTCTATTACACTGCCGATGGGCGCGTCGACTTCCGCGAACTCATCAAGAAACTGGCCGAGGAATTTCACATCCGTATCGAGATGCGACAGATTGGCGTGCGTCAAGAGTCGGCCAAACTGGGTGGCATCGGTTCGTGTGGCCGCGAGTTGTGTTGCGCCTCATGGATCAGCGACTTCCAGTCAGTGACCACAGGCGTAGCACGAGTGCAGCAACTCTCTCCCAATCCGCAGAAGTTGGCTGGACAATGCGGAAAACTGAAATGTTGCCTGAACTTTGAGTATGAGGCCTACGTGGAAGCCCTGAAGGCGTTCTCCGACCCAAATATCGTGCTGCACTTTGAGAGCGGCGATGCCATTCACCAAAAAAACGATGTATTCAAAGGAATCATGTGGTATTCCTACACCACCGACAAGGGCAACATCATGGCCATCCCCGTTGATAAAGTGAAAGAAATCATCGCCTTAAACAAAAAAGGGCAGAAACCCAAAAAACTGGAAGACTATGCTGTGACTCAAGAAGCACACACCAACACCAACGAAGGCTTCGGCGAGGCTGACCTTAAGAAAATGAGTGACTGATATGAAACGTGTTAATTATAGAATGCGGAAATGCGAAGCATTCGACGGAGTCGATGCGGAATGCAGAATGCGAAATGACATGAATGGAACTTGGGCCAAATTCAGCATTCATAATTCAGCATTCAGCATTGTTACTTTAATTATTGGTTTGTCATTGACTCTTGCTGCCTGCACCAACAACTCATTCAACAAACGCACAGTAATTCCCGAGGCGGAATGGTCACAAGATAATCGCGTGGCCTTCGATATAAACATTGATGACACGTTGAGCATTTACGAGATGGGCATCGGGTTGCGCCATTTGGAAAACTACCGATACAGCAACCTCTTCGTATTCCTCCACACCATCTTGCCCAACGGCAACCACACCCATGACACAATAGAATGCACATTGGCAACTCCGGAAGGCAAATGGATAGGCAAAAGCAGCGGCTCGATGCGCGACTTGACCATCCCTCTCAATGAGAACCTACGCTTTCCCTTAAAAGGCAATTACCATTTCGAAATCGAACAGGCCATGCGCGAACCCAATCTGAAGGGCATCTCCGACATAGGACTATACATCGAAAAACAATGATACCATGAACGATAAAAAGAAATCAGAACCAACCAAGTCACATGCGGTAAGGAATCTATGGATCATATTCGGATCCTTGATGCTGCTCCTCGTTGTGTTTTTCTTTTGCGTGGCAAAAGGCGTATTTGGCACCATGCCCACCTTCGAAGAGCTGGAGAATCCGCGCACTAACCTCGCCACCGAGATTTATTCGGCCGACGGCAAGCTGCTCGGCACCTATTTTGTGGAAAACCGCTCCAACGTTCGCTATGCTGAACTATCACACTATATGCCAGAAGCCCTCATCAGCATTGAGGACGAACGCTTCACGGACCACTCGGGCATTGACAAGAAGGCTCTGTTCAGAGTGGCGTTTGGCGTTTTGACAGGCAACAAGAAAGGCGGCGGATCGACAATTACCCAGCAGTTGGCCAAAAACCTATTCCCTCGTGACGAGAACCTAAGCAAGCCAAAACTAGTCTTGCGCAAGTTCCAAGAATGGATTACCGCCACCAAACTGGAACACAACTATTCCAAAGAAGAAATCGTGGCCATGTATCTCAACACCGTATCGTTCGGACACAACACCTACGGCATCCGGTCAGCGGCAAGCACTTTCTTCGACAAGAAACCCAACGAGATGAACCTTGAAGAATGCGCTCTGATGGCTGGAGTGGTCAACGCCCCCACCCGTTTCAGTCCGATACGCAACCCCGAACGATCGATGGAACGGCGCAACTTAGTGCTTAAAAAGATGGCAGAAAACGGCTATATCACACAGGCGGAATGCGATTCTGTCTCACAGATTCCCATCGACATGACGCACTTCAACGTCAAAGACCACAACACGGGACAAGCCACCTATTTCCGCGAGTTCTTGCGCAGTTACCTCACCGCTTGGGCCGACACCACCTACCGTGCTGACGGCACAAAATACAACATTTACCGCGATGGCCTGCGCATCTATACCACCATTGACTCGCGTATGCAAAACTACGCCGAAGAAGCCGTGCGCGAGTTTATGGGGCAAGAGTTGCAACCTACATTCTACAAGCACTGGAAGGGACAAAAGAACGCACCATTCTCCAACCTCACTGCCGACGAAATCGACGCCAACCTGGAAACTGCAATGAAACGCAGCGACCGCTATCGCGTGCTGAAAAACGAAGGCATGCCCTACGACTCCATCAAAGCCGAGTTTGAGCGCCCCGTGCGAATGGTCGTCTTCTCATGGGATGGCCCAATTGACACCATCATGTCACCCATGGACTCCATTCGTTACTATAAATGGTTCATGCAAGCAAGTCTCGTCAGCATTGAGTCGCACACGGGACACGTGAAAGCCTATGTGGGCGGGTTGGACTATCGTTTCTTCAAATATGACCACGTCACGCAAGCGCGCCGTCAAGTAGGTTCTACCTTCAAGCCTTTCCTATACTCATTGGCCATGCAAGAGGGCGAATATACGCCTTGCACCAAGATACCCAACATCCGATATAATGTCCAGTTGGATAACGGAAGAGTTTGGTCGCCTAGAAATGCTGGCGGCCGTGTGGGCGAGGAGATCACTCTGAAATACGCGTTGGCCATGTCAAACAACTGGATCTCGGCTTATTTGATGAACATTTTTGGCCCCAACGCTGTCATTGAGCAGGCCAAACGCATGGGGGTGGAATCACCCATCGAACCTGTGCCCGCCATCTGCTTGGGCGTATGTGACTTGAAACTCATTGAAATGGTTCGCGCCATGAGCACCCTAGCCAACCAAGGCGTATACGTTCAACCCGTATTCGTGACGCGGATAGAAGACAAAAATGGCAATGTCATCTACCGCAATGACCCCATAGAAAGGGAAGCCATGAGCGAGTTAACCGCCTATAAAATGATTGAATTGATGAAGGGCGTAGTGCAAAGCGGAACAGGCGGTCGTCTACGTTCATACTATGGCATCAAGAATCCCGTGGCGGGCAAGACTGGCACCACACAAAAAAACAGCGACGGCTATTTCATGGGCATCACCCCAGACTTAACTACGGGTGTTTGGGTAGGCAACGATGACCCAACCGTACACTTTCGTTCCACGGCTTTGGGACAAGGCTCGCGTACGGGATTGCCTATCTGGGCCATCTATATGAAAAAAGTGTATGCCGACAAGAGCCTCAACATCAGCCAGGGCGACTTCCCGAAGCCCAACATTCCTGGTGTAGACCTCAATTTCGACTGCAATCATTATGACGATGGGGAAACCATCGAATATATGGATGAATTCTAACAGACGAACCAAGCGTCTGAAACCACATGCCATAAAAACAAGACTATGACCTCAAATTTCGTTGATTACGTTAAGATATTTTGCCGCTCGGGCAAGGGCGGTGCAGGCTCGCTGCATTTCCGCAGGGAAAAATACATTCCAAAAGGCGGCCCTGACGGCGGCGATGGTGGACGCGGCGGCAATGTCATCCTACGCGGCAACGCCCAACTTTGGACCCTGCTTCACCTGCGCTACACCAAGCATATCTTTGCTGGTGATGGCGTTCCGGGTGGAAAAAACCAACTCACTGGTGCCGCTGGCGAGGATATCTACATTGACGTACCCTTAGGCACGGTAGCCTATCGAGCCGAGGACCATGCCATGATGGGCGAAATCACAGAGGACAAGCAAGAAGTCGTGCTGCTCAAAGGCGGACGTGGAGGCAAGGGTAATGCCTTCTTCAAAACAGCCACCCTTCAAGCGCCAAAATTCGCACAACCTGGCGAACCCAACCAAGAGGAATGGATTACCTTGGAACTCAAGTTGCTGGCAGATGTCGGTTTGGTCGGTTTCCCTAACGCGGGCAAATCGACACTGCTCTCCGTGGTCTCGGCCGCCAAACCAGAGATTGCTGACTATCCTTTCACCACCTTAGTGCCCAACCTCGGCATCGTCAGTTATCGCAACCATCGCAGTTTCGTTATGGCCGACATTCCTGGCATTATCGAAGGCGCTGCCGAAGGTAAAGGATTGGGAATCAGATTTTTAAGACATATTGAACGCAACTCCACTTTGCTGTTTATGGTACCTGCCAACACTGAAAATGTGAAAGCAGAATATGACATCTTGCTCAATGAGTTGAAGAAATACAACCCCGAGTTGATGGACAAAGACCGCATCCTTGCCATCACGAAATGTGACCTTGTAGATGACGACACCATCAAGGACATCAAGAAGCACCTGCCGAAAAAAGTGCCGCATGTCTTCATCAGTTCTGTGGCACAACAAGGCATCGATGAACTAAAAGACCTTATCTGGCTGACGCTGAACAAGACCGACGAAGGGGAGGACTGGTAAATGGACGCCCTCTCCACCATCGACTCCGACCTCTTTCTATTCCTTAACGGTCTCCACGCTGATTGGATGGATGAGGTGATGGTGCTCATCACAAAAATGTGGGTGTGGTTTCCCCTATACCTTTTATTAATATATTGGACGGTGAAGCAATACGGCAAACGCTGTTGGTGGGTCTTTTTGGCAGTGGCCATTGTAGTGCTATGCTCCGACCAGCTTTCATCACATGTCTGCAAACCTCTATTTCACAGGTTAAGACCTTGTTACAATACCGATTTACAGGACTTAATACACCTCCCTAAAGGCTTGGCCGGCGGAAAATATGGTTTCGTTTCATCGCATGCCGCCAATACTTTTGCTGTGGCCTCTTTTTTAACTGCAGCCTTGCGGAAAAACCACAAATGGATGGGCATCGTTCTTTATCTTTGGGCTTTCATCTCTAGTTATAGCCGCATTTACATGGGTTACCACTACCCTGGCGACATTCTCTGTGGTGCCATTCTGGGCATACTGATAGGACTGACACTCTGGAAAGTGTTTCAGTATTTAGTCATGAAAAAAGTCTGGAAGTCAGAACAATGACCCTGCTGTCGTAGTTGGCCTGCCGTCGTCAAAAACCACCTTAATGGTTGACTGCAACTCAATGCCGCAAAGCGAAGCCAGTTTGGCTTTGTTCAAGGCAAGTTCGAGATAACCATGCGTGCCGAATATTGCCACCAAGTCGACCACATCGACGTCGAGATAACTGTCGGAAATTTCATCTACGGTATAGAGGTCGCCTTTCACCATGATGGTAAAGTCTCGGCCACGGCGCTCTTGTTCGAAGAGTTCCTTGGAAATATTGGTGATCAGGTTGTCATACGAGTCGATGTGCATCACAACGCCCTCGATGGTGTTGTCGCGAGCCACAGCGCAGAAAGTGCCGCCCGGATTCAACTTCAGTCGCGGTTCGCCGATGCTCGATAACGGTTCGCCTTTGGCAATCATCACAGCCACTTTGGCAAAACGGTCACGCGTGGCAAAAGTAAAGAAATCGGAGTCTTGCATCACATCGATGAACACCGCCTCTTCATACTTTCCATCGAGGATATGGCTAAAGATGCCATTGTCAGTTGAGATGAAATACTGTCCTTCGGCTTTCACCACCACATGGGGGCATTCTGCCGACTCAATGGTATCGACAGCAATGATATGAATCGTCCCAGGAGGGAAACAACGATAGCAGTTTTTTAGTGTGAACCCCGCTTGCGAGACGTTAAACGGTTCGATTTCATGGGTTACATCGACAATAGTCGCATCGGGCAACTGCGACAAAATAGTGCCTTTTACTGCTGCGGCATAATAGTCTCTTGTGCCCCAATCGCTTGTTAATGTGATAATTGCCATCGTCTGCTTAAAGTGGTATAGAGATTTTGCAAAGGTATATCATTTATGTGAAACTTGCCATAGGTTTTAGAAAAAAATTATCACTATCTTTGCGAGCAAAAAAAGAAAGAATCGGAGAGACGCGAGACTACGGGACAAGAGGGTCCCGCGTCCAAAAGTCCCGCGTCCCGCATCAAAAGAATAAAATATGGCAGAACAGATTCTTCAGATAGAAAATGTTGACCCTAAAGAACTTCACGGACCCAATGACAAGTATCTTGAGTTAGTGAAGAGCATGTTCCCGAAACTGAAAATCATCGCCCGAGGCGATTTCGTGAAAGTGATAGGCGACGACGAAGAGATTGAGTATTTCACCAACCGCTATGAGACCTTGATGGTGCAACTGGAGCGTTTTGGCAAACTCACTGCCCAAACAGTGGAAGACGTAATGATGGCCAGCACCGACAATGAATTGCAACAAAAGATGTCGGAGAGCGACGTGCTCGTCTTCGGACGCAGTGGCGTCCCCGTCAAGGCCATCACCGCCAACCAGAAACGCATGGTGACGGCATCGGAGCAGAAGGATTTGATCTTTGCCATTGGTCCTGCAGGCACGGGAAAAACATACACTGCTGTGGCTTTGGCCGTCAGGGCACTAAAAGCCAAGCAAGTGAGAAGAATCATCTTGACCCGTCCCGCCGTCGAAGTCGACGAGCATCTGGGCTTTCTCCCTGGTGACCTCAAGGACAAGCTCGACCCCTATCTGCAACCACTTTATGATGCCTTGCGCGATATGATACCTAGCGCAAAACTGGAGGGTTATCTTGAAGACCACACCATCGAGATTGCGCCTTTGGCCTTTATGCGCGGCCGCACCCTTGACCATGCCTTCGTCATCCTCGACGAGGCGCAGAACGCCACGCGCAGCCAACTGAAGATGTTCCTCACCCGCATGGGACGTTCGGCTAAGTTCATTGTTACCGGCGATATCACCCAAATCGACCTGCCGCCCAAGACGCCTTCGGGATTGCCGCAGGCCATGGAGGTTTTGAAAGACGTGAAAGGCATTGAATTCATCTATCTGGACGACAAGGATGTGGTGCGACATAAATTGGTGACGGATATAATTAATGCCTATAAGAAGCACTATGATACTGAAGAACAAGACGATGGAATCGGCCAAGGCCGAGAAATATCAAATTAGAATAAAAACAACCAAAACTGGTATTATTATGGGATACACTTCGTGTAGAAATCAATCAAAAATCGAAATAAAATCAATCATAATCTCTTGCATGTCTTTAGCAGTGAAATATGTTTTTGAAAGATTTTAAAATTAGATTTTTGAAAGATTTCTTGCCGAAGGCAATCCAATAACACTAAATTTCTTGCAAAGCAATCCAAAACAAACATATAATGAACGCATTAACCAGAACAGATTACCATTTCCCTGGCCAGACCAAGGTGTATCACGGCAAGGTCCGCGATTGTTATTTCATCAACGACGAATATATGGTGATGGTCGCCACTGACCGCATCTCAGCTTTCGATGTCATCCTGCCCAAGGGCATCCCTTATAAGGGACAGGTACTCAACCAGATTGCCGCCATGTTCCTCGATGCCACCGCCGACATCGTCCCCAACTGGAAACTTGCCACCCCCGACCCGATGGTCACCGTGGGTCGCCTCTGCAAGCCCTTCCCCATCGAGATGATCATCCGTGGCTACCTCACTGGCAGCTCATGGCGCACCTACAAGAGTGGCCAGCACACCATCTGCGGCGTGCAGATCCCTGACGGCATGAAGGAGCACCAGCGTTTCGCCGAGCCTATCATCACCCCGACCACCAAGGCAGAGGAAGGCCATGACGAAGACATCTCACGCGAGGAAATCATCAGCCGTGGACTCATCAGCGAGAGCGACTATGTACAGATTGAGGACATCACCCGCAAACTCTTCCAGCGCGGCACCGAAATCGCCGCCAAGCAAGGCTTGATCCTCGTCGACACCAAATACGAGTTCGGCAAGATTGGCGACCAAATCGTGCTGATGGACGAGATCCACACGCCTGATTCGTCGCGCTACTTCATCGCCGACCAATACGAGGAACGCTTCGCCAAGGGCGAACCACAGGTGCAACTCTCGAAGGAATTTGTCCGCGAGTGGCTGATGGCCAATGGTTTCCAAGGCAAGGAAGGCCAGCATGTGCCTGAAATGACGCCCGAATATGTCAACAGCGTTTCGGAGCGCTACATCGAGCTTTACGAAAAGGTCACGGGGCACAAGTTTGAGAAGGCTCCTGACTCTGAAGACCTTGTCAAGCGTATTGAAAAGAACGTGATGAACTATTTGAAGCTGTAAGATCTATATGACTTATGGCCTATGACTATGGCCGCTCTTACAAAAGTGAGAGTGGCCATAGTCTTTTTGTCACAGACCTATTTCTATGAAATGTCCATCCTTGAAATTCACCACACTGCGGTAGCCAGCACGTTTCAAGGCTTCCTCGGCAGCGTCAAATTCAAGTGTGATTTCGCTGAAATGGTGCGCATCTGCGGAGATGATGGCGGGAACACCCATCTTGCAAGCCTCCTCCATCAGCCAAGGTGAGGGATAGAAACCGTAGTAGCGTTTCTTGTAGATGCCACGTGTGTTGATTTCCATCACGAGACCCTTTTCACGAATGAGATCGAGGGTTTCGAGTGCTAGTTTGCGATACCATGGCTCGTCTTCATGGAAATAACGGTCGCGGTTGTGCATCTTGATTTTGTCGAAGTGGGCAACGATGTCAAACTGTTCGTTTTCAATCATTTCGTTCGACTGCTCAAAGAATCGGCGCACGGCACGACGGATGTCGCCATTGAAGAACTTTTGCAGCCCTTCGTCATAAACTTCCCACTTGGGGCCATCAATGAACCAGATATTTTCTGAAAGTGCCGGCCCTTCGACAGGCTCAGGGACCTTATCGACAACAAGATGCACTCCACCAATCAGATAATCAAGGTGATACTTCTCCTTGGTCACTGCAAAAGACTCGGAAACACCCGTGAGGTAATCCGCTTCCAAAGCGCAATAAATGTCAATTTGTTCCTTGAATTCCGCTTTCAGTTGGGCAATCTCCGCCACATAACGCGGCATGTCGACCGATTTCACCGAAAATGTATTGTCGAAAGGCAGGGGACTATGTTCCGAAAAACCGAGCGTAGTCAAACCTTGACGAACTGCTTCCTCTACGATTTCGCGAGGCTGGGATTTGCCGTCGGAATAAATGCTATGGGTATGTAGATTGAAATTTTGCATAATTGAAACAAATTGCGGACGCATTCGATGCGTTCCTACAAGGTTGAAATTACTTTATAAACCTTGTCGCCACGACGCACCAGCGACTTCACGGGAATGGAACAATACTCGCCCTTGACCGTCTGCTGGACATTGCCCAAATCCACGCGGATTTCATTGAGCGTGTCCTCATAGACGCCTGTCGTCGGACCGATGATCATGATTTGCTCACCAAGTTTGAGGTCGTTGCTGTCCATGCGAATTTCAGCCACCCCCAACTTGCTGTAATAGTTAGTAATAAGTCCGATATACTCCTTGCTTTGTGTGGCGTGCGAACCATATTGTTTCGACCATTCAAAGGTGCGGCGACCCAGATAATAGCCATCCCAGAAACCACGGTTATAAACGCTCTTCAACCGTTCCATCCAAGCGTCAATCTTTTCTTGGGTGAACGTGCCATCTTGGATGGCCTTTACCGCTTCGCTATAGACTGAAACCGTCAACTTGGTGTATTCCGGCGAGCGTCCACGACCTTCGATTTTCAGCACTTCCACACCAGCATCCAACACTCTGTCCAAGAAAGGTAGCGTGCAGAGGTCTTTTGGCGACATGATGTATTCATTGTCAAGCATCAATTCATAACCTTCCTCACGTTCGCGCACGTCGTAGCCACGACGGCAAAGCTGCATGCAGGCACCACGGTTCGAGGACGAGTTGTAGATGTCCTGGCTCAAATTGCACTTACCCGAGATGGCCATGCACAAAGCACCGTGGCAGAACACCTCTATACGCACCAAGTCACCATGAGGGCCACGGATTTGCTGGCGTTCAATCTCCTCAGTGATGTGGCGCACCTGATCGATGTTCAACTCGCGGGCGGTCACCATCACGTCGGCAAACTGGGAGTAATAGCGCACCGCTTCAAGGTTCGTGATGTTGCATTGCGTCGACATGTGCACTTCAACGCCAATCTGACGGGCATATTGTATCACGCTTTGGTCGGAGGCAATGATGGCCGAAATGCCGTTGGCCTTGATAGCGTCCAACAACTGATGCATCTCCTCCATTTCCTCATCATAGATGATGGTGTTGACTGTGACATAACTCTTTACGCCATTGGCAGCGCAGGTCTCGGCCAGTTGGCGCAGGTCATCAAAGGTGAAGTTCTTCGCCGAACGCGAGCGCATGTTGAGTTTGCCGATGCCAAAATAGACGCTACCAGCGCCGGCTTGTATGGCGGCTGACAGGGCTTCGTAGGAGCCCACGGGGGCCATGATTTCGATGTTTTGTTTCATCTTTTTTCATTAGGGCGGCCCTTCGCGTCCTTCGACAGGCTCAGGAACCAGCTCAGGGACCGCAGTACTACAAAAAAACCAGCCTGAAACTCAAGCTGGCTTTGACAAAGTCGGGATGACAAGATTCGAACTTGCGGCCTCTTCGTCCCGAACGAAGCGCGCTACCGGGCTGCGCTA
>JAEEGG010001746.1_pt1 | contig 57699 bp, 47 predicted proteins | sample 9134161 | NCBI WGS metagenome assembly JAEEGG01 (sample SAMN16246543, study PRJNA631951) | gut metagenome | biome: gut microbiome; feature: rumen; material: CR-attached | host: Bos | place: Iran: Karaj | collected 2018-10
TTGTTGCTTAATGGTGGTGTCTTAAAAGTTGTCACAAAGATACGGAAAAAGGAACTACCTTGTATCAACAACTTGTAAACTCTTGTAAACTCAGACGTGGATCTGTTGCTTATAACGGTAGAAAAGCGTCTTGATACTGGCCTCACTGCCAAGATTGGTGTAACGGGCCAAGAAGCTGATCAGCTCTTCGTTGGTTAACTCAATGCCGCCATGGGCATAGATGGCGAGGAAGGCCTGATAGACTTCCTTCTTGTGGATGCGCTTGAAGTTGAACTTCCACCTTGTATTCTTGGTCTGATGGGTTTGTGATTCATAAATTAGTTGGATTAGCCATCAATGGCTCAGACGCACAAGAGGTCAGCCCCCGCGTACGAAAGGAGTACAACGCTATTGTCCCCTTTAGTGGTTTTAAAATTTGGATGGAGAATTCTCAAGGCGAGCATTTTTCTCTTTTATATGCATAATACCCCAAAATAGCGTACTTTGCTCGACAATTTAAGCATTTAGAGCCCCTTGGTAAGGGCGGCTTTTATGCAGGGATACAAAAAAATAACCTGAGGACGATAATGACGAAACAAAATGATGGATTTACAATATCTTGGCAACCAGGAACTACTGAAATCAGTTAGATATGGTCCCCATTAAGACCATGACCGAAAGCCTGTGCGTGGCCGAACTCTTCAAGCTCTACCAGCAACTCACGAAATAAAAAAGTAGTCTTCGTCGGTACCAGCCTCCAAGAGATTATGATGATATTGTAATTCTACGCCTCGAAAACCGCAAATAATGTGAATATATACTCAAATTTTTAAGTCTTATTATTTTTTTTTGTTTTTTTCTTGCTTTATTCTTAAAAAATCATTATCTTTGCAACATCTCCCGTAAGTTCGACGATGGGCAGTGGGGGATTGTAAGCGTCCAAAAATGACGTATTGCGGCGATTAAGATAAAAATTTACCTTTGCACTGAATTTTTATTTTTTTCGATTATGTTCAGTAGCAAAGACTTTGAAAAGCTCTGGTTCCTTTACCAGACAGAGGGAGTCCCTGAGGAGGAGTCCATTAATTCATTCTGTGAAAAGAATGGTGTACCCTATGAAGAGTTTGACAAGTGGTTTCGCAAGACTCACCAGGCTGTTGGCCGGGTTGAGATTGAGAACATTCCTGATGACGAGCCTACGCTCAAGTCATCAAGGCGAAGAGGCCGCAAGGCAGAACCGGAGGGTATACAGGTTACAATTCAGACCAGCGATGGACTTCATCTTCGCAAGGTCGGCTTAGACTACCAGGGGCTGAAAACGCTGGTAGAGAAACTGGAGGGGCTATGTTGACACTCTCCGGACTGAAGAAGTTCTATTTCCTTCCAAATTTCCACGATATGCGCTGTAAGGCTCCCAGAGTAGCTGAGATAGTACGTAACAAGTACCACCGCGATCCCCTAAACGGTGATGTATATATCTTCATGTCGAGAAACTGTCGCAGGGTGCGCATGATCCATTATGAGAACCATGCCTACTATTTGCACGAGAAGACCTTTGTAGATGGCTATAGGTTTGTACAGGTAAAGTTCAGTGGTGATGGTGAGAGAGCCTACCGCATAGACTGGAAGGACCTGGTCGCAGTACTTCAGGCACCAGTAATCAAGACGTTGAGAATCAGCTGATTGAGGGATTTTGGGGTTAACGTTAATTAACTGATAATCAGATAATTAGACGAAATACTATTTGGTGGTTTCAGATATTTTTCGTACCTTTGTAGAGGATTACAAAGGATATGGAAATAGACGAACTGACCCAAAGAGTGCTTCATCAGAAGCGTATGGAGGAGCTGGAATCGAAGCCTGCTGCTCCATACGACCCGTCTGAAGGTATGACTACGATGGAAGAGCTTCGGGGCTATATCCGTTTCCTGTACGGCCAGTACATGGAGGAGAAGGAACAGAACCGCCAGCAGCAGGCAGCCATGCAGGAGTCGCTAGACGAGATGGCAAGACAGCTGAAGGAGGCTAATGCTACTGCAAGGCTCGAGTCGGATGAACGCAGGAAAATGTGGCAGCAGTTTGAGAAGATGACAGGCGAACTGAAGGAGGCCAATGATAAGGTGCTGAAGCTTACCCGCGAGCTGCAGACAGCCAATGAGCGTCTGGGTGTGCTGAACTCAGAGCATTTTGGTACATCCAAGAGCCTGAAGGGTAGTGGAAAGAACAAGCCAACCAAGGGCAAAAATGACGGCAGGGATGACATGGGCGGAAAGGCCTCTGTCAATAACGGATGCGCTCAGCCACAGTCCTCGGAGACAGACGATACTTCTGCGGGTCAAGAGGTGAAATCGGTCTATCATGGTCCCAGTCGTGAGGGCTGCACCTACAACAAGCAGGTGGTAGGCACCCCCATAGAGCATAAGTGCGACCTGACCAGGCTGCCAGATGGGTGCACTGTCATCAAGAAGTTAAAACCCAAGGTGGTGCGCGATCTGAAATGCGTTATAGAGGAGCACCACTTCGAACGCTATAAGGTGAAGTATCCTGACGGCAAGGTCAGGACGGTCTATATCCCATGTGAGGATGATGAGACGGCAGGTATCTATGACGAGATTGTGCCTGGTACCGGCGTAACGGCCAGCCTGCTCTCATGGTTGATTTTCAACCGTTATCAGATGGCAACGCCTGCCTATCGTGAGTCAAAAGGACGTCTGAAGGATATGAACTGGGACACCTGCCGTCAGAACCTTATAAACTGGGCTGACAAGGGTGCCATACAGCTGAACAAACTGATACCCGCTTTGAAGGAGGTAGCTCTGCAGGAAGGTGCGAATGTCAATGTGGATGAGACCTGGTGCAGATACCAGACCCACTTCGGACACCGGAAGACCTATATGTGGTGTCTTGTGAACCGAGCCCTTGGCATAGTCATCTTCTTCTATGAGGATACTACCGACGAGAATGGCGTGAAGCATGAGGGAGGTCGTGGGCGTAACGTGCTCCTCGATTTCCTGGGTGACGCAAAGATCAAATCATTACAGAGCGACGGCTATAATGTATATACCTATCTTGACGGAGAACTGATGGACATCGAGCACCTCTGCTGTATGGATCATTTCTGGGCTAAGGCAAAGAAGGCTCTGAATCAGGGATGCAAGAAAGCCCAGTTCTTCGTGACAGAGGTGGGCAAGCTTTACAGACGCGAGCGTTTTTACAAGGAAAAGGGACTCTCTGCAGAACGGATAAAGGAAATGCGCAATGACAGCTACACTCAGGGAATCATCGACAGGATGAAGGAACGGATGGAGAAACTGCTGGCAGAGGGCGAAAATCAGGTGTCAGACCTGATGTGGCGTGCATTGAACTACTTGTATGATTTCTGGGACAATCTCTTTGCCTACCGCAAGGATGGCGAGTATGCCATCAGCAATTGTGCGGCGGAGCAAGCCATCAGGCCCCAGACTGTGCAAAGGAAGAACTCCTTATTCTATTGCAGTACGAAGGGAGCTGTAAACTCAGCCATCTATAACACCTTTATAGAAACTTGCAAGCAGGCGGGCATCTCCTTCAGGGAGTATTTCCGACGAGTCATACTGGAACTGAAACATGGGCGAACGGACTATGCAAACCTGCTTCCGATGACTATCGGGTTAAAACGATATTAATAAATCACAAAATTTAATCACTCCAATAGCTGGTGGGCATCGAAGGATGCCCGCCCTAAAAGGGCAAACCAACTTTTGGACGCTTACTGATATAATGTATAAACTAAAAGATTATTTCAAATCGCCTCAACTGATTCTTGTTGATTTTTTTAAACATACTGCACGAATATGGCCTCTGAAGTTTTACCTCACAATTCAATTTCGGATGCTAGTCGGATATTGGCCTGACCTAAAATGCCCTCGAACATTCAACGAAAAATTAAATTGGTTGAAGATATATAACAGAAAGCCTGAATATACACAAATGGCAGATAAATATGCTGTTAAGCAGATAGTAAAAGAGAAAATCGGGGAGGAATATGTGGTTCCTTGCTATGATGTTTGGTATAATGCTAATGACATTGATTTTGAGAAATTGCCTTATCCTGTTGTATTGAAAACCACAGGAGACACCAGTAGCGTTTTCATTTGTAGGAATCTTGCAAGTCTTGACATAGAGACAATTCGCCGACGTCTAAATAAAGCCCTCAGACGGAACTTCTATTATCAGAGTCGCGAATGGGTTTATAAAAACATCCGTCCACTTGTTATAGCCGATAAGTTTCTTGACGACAACTCTGGCCATGAGCTATTAGACTACAAATTTTGGTGCTTCAATGGCGAACCTCGAGTAATGTATATCACCAATAAATCACAATGCATCTTCGAGAATTTCTATGATATGGAGTTCAATCCAATGGACATCAATCACAGATTTGTACGCCACAAACCAGAGTTTAGCAAGCCAGCCAAATTCGAACTCATGAAAGAGTTGTGCCGAAAATTGTTAAAGGGAATTGATATTCCAATTATTAGAATAGATTTCTTCTATGTGAACGAGAAAATATACTTTGGTGAATTCACTTTTTATGACTGGGCAGGAATGCGTTCGTTCATCAACAAAGAGCAAGACATGAAACTTGGTGAGATGATAGAGTTGAATATTGACAACTTCCATTGACACCAATAATATGAAACAGCTAAGTGTAATCATTCCCGTTTACAATGTCGAGAAATATGTATATGAATGCGTAGATAGTGTATTTCGACAAGGTCTTGACGAGAACATTTTTGAAGTGATTATAGTAAATGATGGAACCATGGATAACAGTATGTCTGTTATCAAAGAACTCATAGCATCACATTCGAATATTATTGTTATTTCACAAGAAAACCAAGGGCTTTCAGTGGCTCGAAACAAAGGGTTGGCTATAGCTGAGGGTGAATACATTCTTATGCCTGATTCTGACGATGTACTTGTAGATAACAGTGTACAACCATTACTGGAAAAAGCTCTTTCTACAAAAACAGATATGATAATTGCCGACTTTATGCAAATGAATGATGACGAGATTGCCGCAATAAAAGGGCATCATCCAATCCAAATAGAGGTTACTGCAAAAGTGGCAACGGGTCCGGAACTGCTTGAGAAAGAACTCTGCCAGTTTTATTGGCGTACTCTTTACAGAAGAGAATTCCTGAAAAGTAATCATATCACCTTTATTCCTGGCATATATTCCCAAGACGTGCCATTTACTTATGAATGTCTTTTAAAAGCCAAGAAATGTCTTAGAACACACTGGAAACTGATAATTTACAGACATGGGCACAACTCCGTTTCGTGGACTTTTTATTTAAGAAGGGCCAAAAACATGTGTACAGCTACGGCCAAAGTATGGGAACTAACCAAGACTGTAATCCTTTCAAAAGAGTTTCGTCGCAAACAAGAAGATATAGCTTTCCTCGTGTTTTATGATCTTATTAGTGCTACTACATTTGGCCATCTTCAGTCTGTATCGGAAATGTTTGAAGTGATTGATCTTCTTAAACGAGAAGCACCTGATCTCCATTTTCATAATGGAATTAACCAAAGGATATGGAGTTTTATGTACAAGAGGCTACCTCATTCTTTTATTTTACTTCGCTATTATTTTGAGATTACAAGAAAACACTTATCCATCAAGAAACGTTTAGGATGCTAGAGTATGGTGACAAACGACCCAATTGTTGGAAAATCCATCGGGATGTATGGCAAGGCAATCCCTCCAGAAAAATTTCCTTATAACTTTGTCTATCCTCTGCTTCGCCATTATGCTTGCAAAGCATACATATAAGTATATAAAAAAACAAAAAAAATTTGGATTTTTACTCGTTTCTCAGTAACTTTGTAGCATATAAGAGTTTTCCTAAATATGAAGTTCCTCAAGAAGTATTCAATAAGCACCATATTTCTATTCATTTTTGCAAGTTTCATATTTATCTATTATGAACTTGCAAATTATTATTCTTTTGCAGAGGAAAAGGTAATAGGACATAATGGAAAACATGCAAATGATACACTGAAAATTATTATGATTGGAGATAGTTGGGCTGCATATCATGCAAAATACGACTCGCAATTGAAAAGTTTTTTAGAATCAAGACTTAATAAAATTGTTACTGTTAATTCTAAAGGATCTGTGGGAGCCAAAACAAAAGCCATCTATTCAAATATGTTTGATTCTATATCTTACCTTGGGACAAAAAAAATGATAGATTCATCACCTGAATATGCTATCATTTTTGCTGGTATCAACGATGCTGTAGCAAAGATGGGGACCAAAAACTACTGTTATCACTACGACCTTATTATCAAAAACTTACTTTCTGCAGGAATTAGACCTATTGTTATAGATATGCCTCAGGTAGACTACAAGGCTGTTTACCAAAGAGAAAATAACATCCAAAAAGTCAGACATCAGTTTTCAAGTTGGTTAACAAATGCGCCTCTATGGAGTTTTGATATATATCGAAAAGAATTAAAATTAACGATACGCCAAGAAGTATCAAGAAATCAGATCATCTATATTCCGTCCTCAAAATGGAATCCAAAAGGATATGCAGACCCTCGCAAGCTATATCTAGAAGACCATATTCATCTCAACAAGAAAGGCTATTTACTTCTTGACTCATGTATTGCATCATATATTCTTTCTGACATTCACCCTACCCACGATTTCCAGTAATAAAACCCATATACTGAGGAATTATACTAATTAACACCTTATAAATCAATATACACAATAAGGTTATGCTAATAACTGAAAAAATGTATGCAATTACAAGAACAATATCAGAACTTCCATTTATTCTTATAAAGACAGACCTCAGAAACGTAGTCAATGGATAATGGATACAAAAGATGAAGAATGCAGACTTCGACAAAAAAGAAGAATAAAAATGATGGCAATGAAAATAAACACCTAAAGAACATAATATAAAAAAAGTATTAGCAATTAAGGATAATCTGTGAAAAGGAAGTGCAAATGGAATATTTGCAAAAAGATGTAAAAAATCCAATGCTGCAAGTAAAAGGAAAACACTTATGAAAATAGACTTATTTTTATCATACATTTCTATTGGACTTTTATCACAAATTGGGAAATAAGCACCTAAAGAAAACATTGTCAGACTTTGAAAAGAATATGAACTATCATGAGAATTTATCCACATAAAACCTATAACAAGAGGGAACAACAACTTTGTACACCTTATTATATAATAGAGAACTGGAGAGAGAATTACCAAGATCATCAAATTGCGAATATACCAGAAAGGACATAATATAGGCGAGCCATTACCATGAGACCATGACCCCCTGTCCCAAAAAGCCCTTACATAATCTAATAAAGAATAACCTGCCAGATCTTTGTCAAGAATAACAACAGTTTTGCCTGTTAACATCAAACAAAGATATCCACATAATACCAGACCATTAAAAAACAAGTATGGGATCAACAAAGTTCTGAATCTACTTTTTATCTTCTGGGAATATGTTTTTTGACTATAAAACAAAAGAAGACCTGAGATAAAGAAATAGGCAGGAACACCGGTTTCTCCTATCCAAAGTGATAAGGGATATATAAAACGAAAATATGAATCATGTCCACAAACAACTGTACTTGTTGAAGTATAGCAATGAAGACATATAATAGAAAATATCAATGGAAATCTCAAGGTTTCTATTGAAAGAGACAATTGATGAAAAGAATTATTTCCCATTTTGTATCATTTTATGATCTTTGGATGCAAAGATACTAAAAAAAACTAATATAGTTTTTTTTTTAATTATATTATTACTATTTTTGCAACTATAATTTTAGGAAGGATTATAATATTCAAGATAAAAGAGAGAATTAACTGGATAGATTGGGCTAAGGCATTGGCAGTATGCTGTGTGATATTCTGCCTACCACACTGGCAGAAATATTATATCCCACGGTACCCTACCTTCTCTATAATGCCATCGTTTACCCTTTTTGGATGGTTAAGTTCTATATGCTCAATGGTGGTATGCCATACCTCTTCAAAGTCAACGTCCCATCTTTGGCGCCCTATTCTTTGAACATGAGAACGCTTTCTGCGAACCGCTTAACGGTCCGCTTTGGTATCTGCCTGCCATCCTCTTCATGCATATCATCATCAATCTGTGCAGGAAGACCAAGTATCTGCATGTTATCATAATTTCACTCCGAAAAAAACACATAAAATTTGGTAATTTTACTCTTTTTTTGTACTTTTGCATCGTAATAAGAAAAAGAACATATGAGAACAAAAATTGTTTATGTTGTTTCCAGTGATGATAAAGATATCATATTAGAACAAGCTCTTTTGTCTGTCTATTCATTAAGGAAGCATAATTCAGAGGCGTTTGTAGAACTTGTTGTTGATCAAGACACCGATATCACTATTACAGAGAAGAGGAGTGAAATTCTCAAATTTGTAGATAAGAAAACTGTGGTTGAAGTTCCTGTGAAATATGATAAAATTGCAAGGTCTAGATGGATCAAGACATGTTTACGAAACTATATCATAGGAGACTTTCTATATATAGATACTGACACAATTGTAACGGATAACTTGGGACCCATTGATGATTTCGCAGGTGACATTGGTGCTGTTGCAGATCGTCATACCACTCTTCAATATCATTTTGGACGAGAAAGATTGAAACGAGAAGCAAATAAGCATGGTTGGAAATATTCAGATGATCTGATATGGTTCAACAGTGGTGTGATGTATGCAAAAGATAGTGATATTTCTAAAGCATTTTATAATGAATGGCATAATAATTGGGTTAAAAGTTATGATGAGTCAAAGTTGTATACAGACCAGTTACCTTTGGGAATTACGAATGAAGCCTTTGATTATTTGATTACAGAACTCTCCGGAGAATGGAATTGTCAAGTTCCTGCAAATGGAATTTCATTTATTGCCAACGCAAAAATAATGCACTATTTAGCATATGGATCAACCAATAATATATGGAGATTTTACGACAAGAGTATTTTGAAGGAGATAAAGAATAATGGAGGTATAACAGATAGAATATCTTATCTTGTTGAAAATGCGAAAAGATCTTTTAATATACCAAATAGAATAATAGATGGACCAGAAATAGATGTATACAATAGTCACTTGTTTTCGTTGTGCAAGGACAAACCGACTATTTTTAAAATATTTAACACCATAGCAGTATTAATAAAGAAACTTTCACGCTCTTAATCAAGAATTTGAGTATTGCATGTCAATTATTAAAGCAAGCCACCAAGCCAAAACTTGCTTAGCGTCTATATAAGAAAGAATATCATGACACCAATCCTTTCCACTTACCGACTATTTTTATAATGGCCACGGAAACAGAGGGAGGTAGTACGCCCCAAATATACAGAGCTAAGTTCTTCATTCTCCATTCTCTAAGTCCTAATACCTCGGATAGTGTTAAAACAGGACACAACACGTCACGTATCTCACGTTTAGGAAAAATGGGAGTAATGATCTTCTCGTTTCTCAAAATGGAACATACAATATAAAAACAGGTCATCATCACCTTAAACATCCATTTTGAGAAATAAGGTTTGTCACGTAACCGATAGTTCCCTTTTTTTACTTCTTCTATAGCCTTTATTGTTGCAATGATCTCATCCTTTTTAATACAGGAACGCTGGTGATAATTGGACAGAGAACCAGCGCGACAATAATAAAAATAAGTAATATCAGAAAGCATTACTGCGCGATTAACATAGGTTGGCAAATCAATTGTTAATGTATAATCTTCCAAATAATTAATTCGCTTATAGCGTAACTGGTGCTTTCGGAATAATTTTAAACAAATAAGAATGTTCCACGTTGTGCCTTGAAGGAAACCATATTCACTATAAACGCGACTAGCAAACTCATATTCTTTCAAGAACTGTATTGTAGGATAGCAAATGTTTGTCCTACTAACATGTTCATCTGTTTCTTCTATACGTTGATAGGAGCCGTATACAACTTCAGCATCATATTTCTTTGCATGCATATAAAGAAGTTCAATAGCATTGGGGGAAATGATGTCGTCAGCGTCAAGAAAATAAAGATAGTCACCTTTGGCCTCACTTACAATCCTATTTCTCGCCTCTCCTACACCCAAATTTTGGGGCTGGCGAACAATCCGAATATCCTTGCCACGAGAATGATTATTCTGATATTCGCGAACGATATCCATTGAAGTGTCAGTTCCGCAATCATCACAAATCAGATATTCTATATTTGGGAATGTCTGTTTCAAAGCAGAGTCCATCATATCACGAATGTACTTTTCTACATTGAAAACAGGAATGCCAATAGTCACCTCATATTTTACACCACATTCTATCATAAGCAATAGTTCGCTAAATTTTGAATAGCTACGACGCACTAACGACGCCATAATACATAATATAAAAGTTCTTTGAGATCGTTGATATTTACCGAGAGGCTCCTCTTGTCCTGATGTGCGAAAGCCATTGCCACGTTGATGGTTGACAGGGACATGTTGAAGCGGAATGAGAGTGCCTCTTTCTGCCTGGACAGGCAGTGGAGTGAGCCCAATGAATTGCTTGCTGTCTCTCAGCAAAAACACAATCTGGGACCTCATCCTGTATATGTCCATGACATCAAATGCAAAATTAAAAAAAATAAGTGAAAGCACAAAGAAAAAACACAAAATTAACATTTCCGATAATCACCCCCAAAGAGATAATGTCCAAGAAAATGATTAAGGCAGATCACATAGCTGATCAATAAACAGAGGCATACTACAACGAGGGCTATAGAAATCACCACAAGGAATTCTAACAAACGGTTGTCATAAGCCAAAAGCAGGTCACGATGCAGAATCAGGAATTTCGGTAACACAAAATAGTGGAGCAAATAGATATCCAAGGTTCGTGTACCAATGTATTGAAGGCTACGACCCAACCATTTATCTTTGGAGAAAAAACGGGAGAAAACGCGAAAAAAAGTAAAGACTATCGTCAGTCCCTGGATACCACCAACCGCAAAGATCAGATATTCACTGACAACGTTATCAGAATGAGGCAGCAAGACGATAATCACAAATCCTGTAACGACAACAAGGATAATCCACCATTTCTTTGTCCATCGAATGAAGCGATCGAAATTTCGTTTCACCCACGTTCCTACATAAAAGAACAGGAAATAGCGCCAAGTCATGAAACTCAGGAATCCAAGCGCATCCGTCAGCAGTCCCATGTCCTTAAAATAGCGATTGTAGTAAATATCATAGCAGAATGCAGCAGCAGAGATGATAACAGCAAACACCCCGCCCCACTTCTTCAAACACTTCTCAGAGAAGATCGTTAGCAAAAAGAATTCAAAAAGAGCAAAGGTAAACCAATAACCTCCCTTCGTGGCCCCAAGTCGTGAGAAAAACAATGGTGGAGGGGCCAACAGTAGTAGGAAGATGAAGGTGGGCACTATCTGCACCATTAACTTATGACGAATCGTGGTCTTGATGGAAAAACTGTTCCATTGACGATCCGTCTTCTCAAACAGCCATCCGCTGATGAAAAAGAAACAAGGCAGGCGAAACAGGAAAAACACATCATTCCATCCCATCCACATATCTCCTAGACAAAGACTACAGATATGTGAATAGACTACGAGAATCATCGTGAATCCTCGCATCGCATCAATGTATTCTATCCTCTGTTTTGCCATTATGCTTGCAAAGATACAGAATTATTCACAATATATCACCAATAAATTTGTTTTTTTACTCACTTAATCGTATCTTTGCATTATGAAAGAGAGAATAATTTGGATTGATTGGGCTAAGGCATTGGCAGTATGCTGCGTGGTATTCTGCCATTTGCCGCAATCGCAGGATTGGTTTTACTATCGATACCTACAGGCTGACATCATTACCATTTTCTTCTTTATTTCAGGCTATCTGAAGAAAGATCATGGTAGCGACAAGGCTAACTGGCAGAAATACTGGCACAGCCTCATCCTACCCTACCTCCTCTATAATGCTATCGTATATCCTTACTGGCTTGTGAAATTCTACATGCTTCATGGCATCATGCCAGACCTCTTCCAAGCCATGCGCCCCATCTTTGGTGCCCTACTCTTTGAACATAAGAACACTTTCAGCGAACCGCTTAATGGACCACTTTGGTATCTGCCTGCTATCCTCTTTATGCACATCGCTATAGATCTGTGCAGAAAGACTAAGTATCAGCGTGCTATCATGATATCCCTCTGTATGCTCTCTGTCATCCTCTATGCTGCCAACAAATACTACTATTTTGCGCCCAACCTAACCCCCATGGGTATCCTCAGGCGCTTACCTTATTATTGTATAGGTTACGTTATGGGGCAGAATCATTTATTCAGAAGCACCAAGCCAAGTCGTGATTTAATTGGTTGCATTCTCTGTTTAGGCATCAGCATTCTGTTTTTCGATTGGCATCTCCAAACTTCCGAAACAGGACAGTATATCCTGCATATTGCCCTCTTCTATCCTGTAAACATTGGTTTTCTCTTTGGTGTACTCTATGGCTGCAAGTTACTTAACAATTGCAAATCCACAGTCATCACCAACCTCTCCATTGGTACATTAGTGATTATAGGGCTTCATATCGTACCTATTACAGTCACCAATTATATACTTGGGAATTTGTATCATACTCATAGTACTATTTGCTACCATTGGTATGAAGCTTTACCAATATCCATCGTCCTTGTTAGCATCCTCTACCCCATTATCCTAATGGGAAAGAAGCATTTTCCTGTCCTATTAGGAAGAAAAAACAGATAAGATTTGGTGATTTTGCTTTTTTTTCATACTTTTGCATGGTGAATATAATAAAAAGAAAAAGATTCTATTATCGACAGTTTCTGTCATAGTTACCGTATTCATAGAATAACTTAAAAATTTTGGATATAATATATCAACATTGACTATATAACGATATGGAAAGAAATGGCATTTTAAAGCGCGTTGAAGAAATCTTCCGCGAAGAGTTGGAACAAGAAGACTTAGTGTTGACTGATGAGACAACAGCTGATGACGTAGATGGTTGGGATTCACTCAGTCATGTTCAGTTGGTGGCTGCGATGGAAGAAGCCTTTGGCATCGAATTCAAATCGCGCGAGATCCTTTCATGGGATAACGTTGGCGATCTGATCGACAGTATCGAAAAGAAAGTCTAAGCATTCATGATTGTCAACTCGCTGGCCTTTTTGTGGTTCTTTCTGATTGTTTTGGTCATCTATTATTTATGCCAACAAAAGAAAGAGCTGCAAAATGTTTTCTTACTCCTGAGTTCATATTGGTTTTATGCTCAGGTGAATATCAAGATGACACTTCTACTTGTCATCCTGACACTAACATTCTGGTTACTGGGAAAGGGAGTTGCATACTATTTAGACAAAGAAGATGAGCGTAAAGCTGCCATCGTCACAAATATTGGCGTCGTCATTGGCATTGGAGCACTCTTCTATTTCAAATATCTCAATTTCTTTGCAGAATCAATTGCGTCTTTTGCTTCATTACTAGGCATCCATCTTAGTTGGACGGCACTTCATCTAGTTGTTCCCATCGGCCTCAGTTTCTTCACTTTCAAACTGATGAGCTATGTGTTGGATATCTACAATGGTAAGATTATGCCAGAAAAGAGTGTTGTCAGTTTTGCCAACTTCATCGCATTCTTCCCAACCATTCTTTCTGGTCCTATTGATCGTCCCAAACCTTTCCTTAAACAAGTTAACCAAGTCAGGCTTTTCAATCCAGACAATTTCCTCATAGGATTCAGAAGAGTCTTATGGGGTATGTTTCTAAAGATGTGCATTGCAGATCGTCTGGACATCTATATCAGCGCTATCTGGAACAACTACGAACATCATTCTGCTATCTCTATCATCTTTGCCTCCCTACTCTATCCTTTCCAGATGTATGCTGATTTTGGAGGATATAGTGAAATGGCAATTGGTGTAGCTCTCATCTTAGGCTTTAAAGTAGCAGAAAACTTCAAACGTCCATTCTTTGTACTTGACATTGCAGGCTATTGGAGCCGTTGGCATATGTCACTTACCAGTTGGTTGACAGATTATGTATTCCTGCCATTGAACATCAAGTTCAGAAAATTAGGGGTGAATGGCACCATCATGGCTATCATGCTTAACATGATTTTTATTGGCATGTGGCACGGAGCGAACTGGACATTCCTGCTATTTGGTATCTATCATGGACTCTGGTATATCCCCCTGATGGTCAGCGGTCAGTTCTTCAAGAAGAGGAAAATCGAAGTAAACGATAAGGGATGGCCGAAGATGCCATACGTATTCAAGATGGCTGGCATCTATCTTGTCGTTACATTCGGATTAATGCTTTTCCACTCTGCAAATATAACAGAGTTCTGTCATGTATGGGGACAAATATTTGCCAATTGGAATGGAGGACTATTTACAGACATGTCAACTATGGTCAATGCTGCCATCTGCTCCGTAGCACTTATCTACGTGGATATTCAGGAAGAATGGTTCTCCAAGAAACAACTATACCTCCCTTCATGGGCAGAAAACTGGCGATGGGAATTAACTGCTACTATTGAGATAATCTTTATCCTTCTCTTTGGCGTCTTCGATAATAACCAATTTATCTATTTCCAATTCTGACATGAAAAAGCTATTATTACATATCGCCATCGTCATCTGTCTATTTTTCGTCATAGACAGAATCACAGGCTTGGGATTAGGTTATCTATATCGTATTTCGAATGCCACTGACGAGTATAAGATCAGTTATTCAAATGAGAGCACCAGAGATTCCTTATTATTTATAGGCAGTTCAAGATGCCTTCATCATTATGTTCCATCGATTTTTGAGAAAGAATTAGGGATGACCTGCTACAATGCTGCAGATTGGGGCATTAAGAATATCTATTATCATTATGGACTATTGGGTAATATCCTGTCAAGATATACACCCAAAGCGATTCTCTTTGAAATTCACCCTTGCGACTTCAGGAACACTCCATTTTCTGGAAAAGAAAGAGCAGGATCACTGGCGCCTTATTGTGGGATGAGTGATGCATGCGATGAGATGTTAAAGTTAACAGGTAACTATTGGGCCTATCAACTTTCATGGGTCTATAGATACACAGGTAGCTTCCCCAATCTAATAACGGGGGAATTAGGATCTATGGACAGAAGCCTGAAAGGATGGAAACCACTTAACGGCGTGATGGATACAACAGGCGTCAAAGCAGAAGAATATCCGTTTCCTATAGATCAAGAACGGATTTTGCTATTGGAAAGATTCATCAAAGACTGTCAGCAAAGGAACATCCAATTCACCATGATTGTATCACCTATGTATATCTGTTCGAAAGAAGATGTCTTTAAGATTCCCAGAGAATTAGCAGTGAAGTACGACATCCCGTTCATTGATCACTATAGAGATACTGCGTTCGTCGGACATGCAGACTTATTCTATGATTTTGGTCATCTCAATAGGAAAGGTGCAGAAATCTACTCAGGGATCATTAGCAAAGAATTAAAAAGGTGAGTTTCATTTACTCACCTTTTTCCTGTTCAACTATCTCAATGAGACCAATATCATTTTTCCAGAAGTAACAAATCAATCTATTGTCAAAAGCTGGTGCTTCAACAGGAGAGAACAATGGCGTGAAGCCCAATTCCGTTAGTTGTGTATAGGCAGCTTGTACATCAGGCACCGCATAACAGGTATGATAAGGAGTCGTACCTTTCTTCAGCATCTTGAGCATCGTCTCGTTTTCTGGATATGGTTCCACCAATTCTATAGGCACTTCTCCCTCTTTTCTCAGGAAACAGATACGCGTTTTCTGAGTATCATCATTAACGATATCCTCTGCCACATATCCTAATACGGAAAAAGAAGTTGCCGTCTTCTCAATATGCTTTGTCACATATCCTATATGTTCTATTTTACAATCAATCTTCATTTCTCTTCTTGTTTATTGATATAACATTCTCTCGGCGAATAACGCTCCACATCCAAAACATATTGTGAATTATCTGCAGTATTAATGGCAGAGAATCCAAGATTTGGATAATGCTGTTCGACCATCTTATTCTTGGGAGTAGGAATGTATTCGCCTATAATCTTCTTATAACCCTTTACTTTCGCATACTCCACCATCGTATTCAACGTAAAGTTCTCCATACCTCGCTTCAAGACACGACAACTCATAAACCAGGTATCCACAAATAACGTCTCCTCATCCTGCTTCTTCATAATGACAACAGCAATAAGACCATTATCTCCGAATTTATCCTCCAATGTGAAACTCAGATCAATCACATCGGGATCTTTTGCCATCGACTCTATATCTGTTTCTGTATATCTGACTGTCCTGAGATTGAACTGATTACTACGCTGAGAAAGTTGCGCGACCCTGGGCGTATTGAATTTTGTAAAGCCAGACACAGTAGAGACCATATTCAATGATTTCAAAAAATCAGCTTCATTAGTGAAGGTCTTGGAGAGGGATACACGTTTGGCCTCCACCTGATATTGTTTCGTACGGTCTTTATCAGCATTACTATAGGATGCTGTCTCAAACAGATTCAGCGAATACAAATACTCCAGATACATCGCAGGGTCATCAGGAAGTTCTGGAACCGTGATACCTGGGATGTTTTCACGTACCATATTCCGCTCGAAAGGATTATCATCCAAGAAAACCATAGAGTCAAAACCAATATTCAGGATACTCTGAATCGTTCGGATATTATCAACCTTTGTCTCCCAATTTGCCTGAAATACAGCAATATCATCCAGTTTCAGCACCATATCCGGATGCTTTTCAAAAGGTTCTTTGGCAGTCTCTTCATTATTCTTGGAGGCAACGCAGATAATGATACCACGCTGCTTTAGTTTTTTGACCCACATCTGGAATTCTGTAAAAGCCTTTCCGATACCCAAGCCATGTCCTAACTCAATACCTTCTAAGCCATCATCACCTATCACACCTCCCCAAACTGTGTTATCTAAATCCAGAATCAGGCATTTCTTAAACTGCCCTCTGATGGCTGAGATAATATCCACCACCCTCGATGCAATATATGGAAGTGCATTGACACTAAACACCATCTCTGTCGTCATATAGACATTTGGTGCAAACATGAAGCGTCGTCCAAACACATTCTGCAAACCAGCAATATCACAAATAAACAAATTGGGATATTGCCTAGCGAGATTCATCAATTCATAATTCAGCTTACGCACCTGATATGAAAAGGAAGATACCACTTTATTGGCATAGCTACCAAAGATGGTATCTTCAATCTCTGGATAATTGAAATAGATGATCTTCTTATTGGCAAAGGATGGACTCTCGCATAAAGAAGATATAAAAGAGAGTCGATCAGCTGCTAATCGTTCCTGTTGCTCTATTGGCAGGGAACAATGATATTCACCCAATTTATGCGTTGACTGGAATATGATCGTTATCGCTGCATCAAAATCATATAACTCACTGGTTGGATCCATCAGTTGACGCTCCACCTGATTATATTCTCCTTCATAGATATCAAGTGACAAGCCTCTATCAACTGCCTCTCCTTTTATTGCAGTCACCAATAACTGGGTGGCGGTGTCACCAAGCAAAGCCACTTTGACTTTCGGAACATCCAGTTCCTCTCTTGCCAACTTCTTTAATTCTCTTAGGCTCTTCATATTTCCTATAGTTTGGTGCAAAAATACGAAAAACAATCGGAAAAATGAAATAAAAATCTGCTCAAATTCATTTTTTCTTCTTTTTTTTGTACTTTTGCAACATAATTATCTGAATTATTGATATGAGGCACTTCCGTAAGCTACTTGCAATTATGGTTATACTCCTTTTGGGGGTCTATACCTATTTATATATAAGGGGGGAAAATGCAGACAATGGGCATAAGGTCGTCATTTGTGTTCCTGTTTATGGACAGAGCTATGCACTTGGCGAAGAAGCAATACGAATTACCGATTTTGATTCTCTTCGCATCAATTATCATGGCAGAATTGTTACAGAGCAATTAGACTATGCTTATGGCTATTTTGACCCAACCAGCAGATTGAAGCAATATATCAAAAGACTATTTCACTATGATAAACGTTCTTTTGAATTGTCCATCTATGGTATGGCAGAATCTCTCGCTTCAAAGACGAAAGAAGACACCATTATCTGCATCTTTCCAGGAGGACTCGGCATGCAGCCCATCAAAAACCTAATGAAAGAATCTTCACCTTACAACAAATTCATAGAGGAAATAAACTGCGCATATCAAAATGCGCAAGAAAAAGGATGGGATTTCAATATTCCCGCAGTATGTTGGATGCAAGGAGAATCAGACATTGCAGATTATCCAGAAACGGATTATAAGGCATCATTAAAACAGATGTATCAAAATCTTAATGCAGACATTAAAAATATCACACACCAGCCTAACGACATTCGGTTTATCTGTTACCAAACAAATGTCATCACAAAAGGTAAAAGGTACAAACCCAATCATTTCAATGGAACAGAAGCCCAAACACCACAAGCACAGATGGAACTTATCAGGGATGATTCGGTTTTCTGGGCTAGCGGACCTATGTATCCCTATTCATATGTAAATGAATCATTACATCCAGACGGCATTAGCCAAAAAAGGTTTGGATATCTTGTAGCAGAATCCGTTCTTGGTCTTTTGCACCATAAAAAACGTTTTATAGGCGTAGTTCCCGTCAAGACAGAAATTAAGGATAACGAGATACACATACTTTTTAATGTACCCTGTCCGCCCCTATGTTTTGATACTGTTTCTGTCAGAAAGGTAAGCAACTATGGCTTCAATGTCATCCGAAAAGACCATGTTGATATTATTTCTGATGTTAATCTGGATGGTGATACAGTTATTATCAAATGTAACGAATCTCCTATTGGCTGTAAGATACGCTATGCCGTAAATGGTGAATTTTGGAAAAACGGTTGGAATGTTGGGCCAAGAGGAAATCTGCGAGACTCTCAAGGCACCAATAAGCATGTAGAGATTCTGGGTAAGAAGTACGCTCTACATAACTGGTGCTATCAATTTGATTATTAGAAAGAGAACCTATGGAATCATATCATTAAGGATAGTTGGTCATCAAACAAGGTCTTCCACTTTGGCATAATTTGATCAGCCTCATATCTATGAGATGAAAGATTTGCAGCCTTTCCAAACTCATTACGTAGAGATATGTCTGACATCAATTGGCAAAGTCTATCAGCAAAAGCCTGTTGATCATTATTCAGAATCAGAAAACCATCATTTCCGTCTGAAAGGATTGAAGAAGGGCCAAAAGGACAATTGTAAGCTACAACAGGCAAGCCACAACTCATAGCCTCAGGTATCACCAAACCAAAAGGCTCGAACAATGAAGTAGAAGCCAAGATAGAACTTTCGCGATAAGCATCAAAGATACGGTCTGTCGGCTGATGGATATGGATATTCATATTAAGAGAATTAACAATATTCTCTATCTCCTGTAACTGTTCACCTTCACCATAGATGTCCAAATGCCAATCAGGAAACATGGGATAGACTTTTTGCCAGATCTTGATCATTTCAATCGGACGTTTTTGATAATCCAAACGTCCTACCCAGATAACTCTCTTATTTTCCAATGATGATAATTGACCATCATTCAAATGAACCATATTGGGGATTACTTTCACATTGGGATGTATTTGACGCCAGTCTAACGCATCTCCCTCTGTCAAAGCCACCAACACCTGAGCTTTAGAAAATCCTCTGCGATAGATATAATCAACATACTTGTTACGCAACCCTTTTTGTCCTAAGATCCGCTGGCAGATAGAATGGGACTCTATCACTAAAGGTATATTGCCTTTTAATTGTGTTATAATATTTATCTCAAGATAACTCGAAGTGGTACAAACGATGATATCAGGTTGTATTTTCTTTATCCGATCCGCAAATCGTTGTTTGAATAGCCGAGTTAACTTCCAACAGACTAACAAGCGTTTTAGTCCATGATACCGATACTGTTGATGCAAACGAATATTCAGGTCTTCCAAATGTACCAAAGGATCTAAGAGATATGGTATTGGATGATTACCTTGCCCCGTTGTCAGCATATAGACATCGTATCCATATTCTGAGGCAAGATAATTCATCTTATCTACCAATATCCGTTCGATACCTCCCCAATAAGCCAAGGAGTGAAAGACATATAAAATTCGCATCAATTCTGAAGGCTTAGCCAAACATATTCAAGACCTTCTCAACTATCGGGCCCATATCATAATACTTGTACTCAGCTAACCTGCCTCCAAAGATAACACTATCCTCCTTTTGGGCTAATACCTCATATTGCTTATACAGGTTGGTATTCTTCTCATCGTTGATGGGATAATAGGGTTCCATGCCGTCCGTCCATTCTACAGAGAACTCCCTGCTAATCACAGTCTGAGGATTCTTATAGACATCGTCAGCAAAAGACTCAAAATGCTTATGTTCGATGATTCGGGTATAAGGAATCTCTGCATCTGTATAGTTAATCTGAGCCAATCCTTGATAATTGGGGGTATTCAAAGTCTCGTTTTCAAATCTAACGGTGCGATATTCAAGTTTACCATATTGATAATCATAGAATTCATCAATCTTTCCTGTGAAAACAATCTTATCTGCCATCAACTCGAATTCTTTCCGATTGGCAAAGAAATCTGTATCTACTTTCGTCTCAATCCCATCCAACAATCCTTCTATAAGTTTATTGTAGCCACCAATTGGAACACCCTGATAAATATCATTAAAGTAATTATTATCATATACAAATCTTACAGGAAGACGCCTGATAATAAACGGAGGCAGTTCTGTACATTTTCGTCCCCACTGTTTTTCCGTATAACCTTTAATAAGACGTTCGTAGATATCCCTGCCTACTAACGAAATGGCTTGTTCTTCCAAGTTTGTAGGTGTCTTTCCTTCCATCTCTTTCCTCTGCTCATTAATCTTATTCTGAGCTTCCTCTGGTGTGAGCACGCCCCACATCTGCGAGAAAGTGTTCATATTGAAAGGCAGATTATAAGCTTTCCCCTTATAAAAGGCAACGGGCGATTCCGTAAACCTGTTAAATTCTACGATGGAATTAACAAAAGTCCATACTTTCTTGTTTGAGGTATGAAAAATATGGGGACCGTATTTATGAACATTGATACTTGATACTTCCTCACAATATAGATTACCTCCCAAGTTCGGACGCTTGTCAATAACCAGACAACGTTTACCCTGCTTATCTGCACAATGGGCAAAGACGGAACCAAACAAACCCGAACCAACTATTAAATAATCGTATTTCATACCCTATAATCTTTTAAGTCAATAATAACTTGGATTTCGCTACAAAAATACAAATATTACTGGCAATAAGCAAGTATTTTGGGAAGATTAACTAAGAATAGAAGTATTTCGTTACAAAATAAGGGTTATATTTGGCAGAAAAGAAAAAAAAATGTACTTTTGCAAAATAAACAGTTTGTATTCGCAATAAATTAATGACTTATGGATTGGTACGAGAAATATCTTAGCATTTACGAGAAACCATTCAGTGAGGTTCCTCAAGAGATTATTGACAAGACTCATGATCAGCTTACCGCTCTTCAAAGTGATAACCCTATGATATCTATCATCATTGTTGCTTATAACGAAGAAAAGCATTTGCAAGCCTGTCTTTGGTCCTTAAGTGAAATCAGATGCAAGTATCCTGTTGAATTTATTGGAGTGGATAATGAATCCAAAGACAGAACAGCAGAGATCTATCAAAAATCAGGTATTCCCTACTATACTGAGCATCAACATACTTGTGGTTATGCAAGGCAATGTGGTTTGAACCAGGCTAAAGGCAAATATGCCATGTGTATAGATTCTGATACAATCTATCCTCCCTATTATTTTGAGATCATGGTTGAGGAACTGATGAAACCCGGTATATCTGCAGTCGCTGCTATGTGGAGTTTCTATCCCAATGAGAATCATTCTAAGCTGCAATTAAAGATGTATGAATTCTGCCGTGATATATACATACGGATTCAAGCCATCAATCGTCCTGAGCTCAGCGTGAGAGGTTTAGCGTTTGGCTATGAAACAGCTAATGCGATGAAAGAAGGGTATCGAGTTGAATTGCTTCGTGGCGAAGATGGATCAATGGCTTTAGCCATGAAAAAATATGGAAAAATTAAATTCGTATATGACAATCGATGCCGTGTGATTACTGGATATGGCTCACTGAAAGAGAAATCTCTTCTGACAGCCATGTGGAATCGCTTAAAATTCTATGGAATTTTCAAACTTTTCTATAAGACAGATCATTATAAAGATGCCGAAGACAACTTTCTTAAAAACAAGAGTTAACAGCCGATAAGTTGTCATTCTATACAAGTACGATGCCATCAATGATGGCATCGTACTATTTATTTAGGATCTATGACATTTTTCGGCTTATGAATATGAGATGTAAAATCCTTAAGTTTAACCAATAACCATATCAACATAACAGACAAAGAAGAAGGCAACTTACCAAGCATCCATGTAAACAGATTCTGTTTTCGTGCTTTTTTTGCCTTAAGGATTTCGCTCAAAGACATCGGATGCCACATAATATGACGAATCTCATTGTCTGTATAAGGGGGAACAGCTTCTTTTCTGCGTCTTACAACCTCACAAGCAAAAGAATAGTCATACATCATAATCTTTTCACAGCGCTTGGCATAATAAGGACGTTCTTTCAATCCCGTTCGATGTTTTGCCTTATCAAGAGCTGCGATAGATTTATCCATCTGTTCACGAGAAATCAGCTTTTTACGTTTTCCTTTAAATACTTTTTCCTCAATAAAATACTGATATGTTACATTGGGCAATAATACGACACGAGTCACATAGGTTGGCAAATCTACCGTAAAAGTAAAATCTTCACCATATCCATGACCTACAGTTGTTATTCGCAAATGATTGTTCCTTATTACGTCCAATGAAAGCAAATAATTCCAATTCATCCCTTGGACTCCCACATTATATGCATAAGTGGCATAATCGTCAGGTTCAGTAAAAACACGGAATGGATATGGATATTGAACTGTACGCCTCTTGTCTTCATTTACATACAAACGTTCATAACTACCATAGACGAGTTCTGCAGAATATTTAATTGCAGCATTATATAACAGTTCGATAGCATCAGGCGTTATTACATCGTCTGCATCCAGAGAATAGAAGAATCTGCCTTGTGCCTCATCTATCATACGGTTTCGAGCTGCCCCAATACCCATATTATGAGGCTGCCGAACAATACGAATATCTTTTCCCCGTAAATGATTCTGCTGGTACTCTTTGACTATATCAATTGAAGAGTCATTACCACAATCATCACAGATAAGGAATTCAATACTCTGGAACGTCTGAGCCAGAGCAGAATCCAATGTCTGACGAATATACTTTTCTACATTATAGACAGGAATTCCTATAGTTACCTCATAAGTCATTATTTCAAATTTTATATCACTTTTTTATATTTTCCTACTACATAGATTGTCATCATAAAAAGAGGAACAGGCAAATGAGCAATTAGCCAAAGAAGGATATTACTATTTCTTTTATACCTAAATTTCAATATATTACTGAGTTTTAAGGGATGCTGCATCTTCTGATGTAATTCCAGATTTGAAATACCAGGAGATATCTTTTTGCGATACTTCAGAATATAGCAGATCATATAAAAGCAATTCATCTGAGCTACATAGCAAAAGCCTGGAACAAATGCCTTGTTATAAAGTTTTCTACATTGTAATCTGAGATAATCAATAATTGCAAAATTTTCTAAGATTTCCTGTCGAGAAAGGACGTCTCGATCATGATAATTTGAAAGGGAATGTGGATGGCACAAATAATGATAAGTAATATCTGGCAAAAGAAATGCTTTTTTCGCATTAGTAACCACATCATAGGTAAATGCCATGTCTTCCCAAAAACACGCATCCAGAAACTGAGTATTATTCCTTCTTAGATACCCTAAATCATATAGGCAATTACAAACTGATACCTGAAAATAGCCATATTGATCAAAAACATATTTGGCAAATTGATCATTGGAGTCAATAAATAAAGATGGATACTGATAGACCTGCTTCGAATTACTTTGTAAAGTATCAATTTTCTCGTAAGAAGCATAAACAACATCACACTGGTATTTCTTCATAGCATCTAATAGAAGAGCTATCGTGTTAGGTTCTATCAAATCATCAGAATCCAAAAAATACAAATATTGGCCTTGTGCCTGTTCCAATATAATATTGCGTGTCTTGCCAATACCAAGATTTTGCTTGTTATAGATAATACGGATATCTTTGCCTCTTGGATGTTCTTTCTGGAAACGCTCAACAATATGAATCGTCCCATCATTACCACAATCATCAACTATCAGATATTCAATGCTATCGAATGTCTGATTAAGAGCAGACTCCATTGTTTTCTCAATGTAGTCAACAGCCTTATATGCTGGTATTCCTATGGTAACTTCATAATTCATCCTATAAAGCATCAAATAAGGATTTCCACTTTTCAGCAATCTTTTCTATACTAAAGCGCTGCACATTTTCAATGGCTTTAGTTGCCATCTTACTACGCATCTCTGGATGCTGAATCATCCAAATAATTGCATCGGCCAGTTTTTCCACATTACCATTTTCAACCAAGAGGCCATCCTCTCCATCATGGATGATAGCTCGTGGTCCCCACGGGCAATCAAAAGAGACCACAGGAAGCCCACATACCATAGCCTCTGTAATTACAAGTCCAAAGCCCTCAAACTTCGAAGAGCAGACAGCTAATGAACTCTTTTCAAATTCATCTTGAATATTTGAAGAACGTCCATGAAGGATACAACGATGACGGTCAATTTTCAAAGAACTAATCATTTCATCATATTGTGACCGATCTCCTTCACCAAATACCTCCAATCGCCAATCTGCAATGCTATTTTGGACAATGAGCCATGCTTTCAGTAAGAGATCGTAGCCTTTTTCATGACAATATCTTCCAACTGCTATGACACGTTTTTCTGTGAGCTTGCTTATATTTTGCGGGACAAAAGAAAGCGGGTTAGGAATGACACACACATTATCAAGCTCTACCCATGCTTCCTTATCCTTTTCTGTTAACGCAACAAAGCTATCTAATAGTTTAAGTTTCTTGACTAAGTTATTCATCCATACTTTTGCAAAGAGCCGTTTGATAAAATTATCATCTTTGGAATCAAAATTGCGAAAGTTTGCACGATTAATATGAATTTCACCAATTTTCTTGCTTCCGTCCTTTATCTCATTAATAAAATTAATCTCACGACGTAACATACTGACAGTGATATCTGGACGAATACGCATAAGTTCATTTTTCAGCATCTTCTTATAAAGGTACTGTTTCTTCAAATAAGTGACTATCTTTTTAATAAATGAACATGTCCACAATTCCTCAAAACCAATATTCAAATTGACAACCTTCACTTTATCAGAAAGCGGATAAAAAAGAGGTTTACCTTCTCCCTCTGTCAATATAATGGTAATATCATAGCCGAAATGCTCTGCAAAATAGTTAGCCTTCATCGTCAAGACGCGTTCCATACCGCCTGCAAAATACAATGCAGGCGTGCAATAGACGATTTTATATTGTTTTGAAGCCATATATTACCCTTTTTTGTTTGGGCAAAAATACAAAAATAAGTCGGAAAGAGCAAATTATTCCATCTTTTTTGTTATCTTTGTGGCAAAATATAGTTCAAAATGGTTAAAGTTAGTGTCATATTACCTGTTTACAATGTCGCACCTTATTTAGATGAGACCTTTGGTTCATTGTTAAATCAATCGCTGAGAGAAATTGAGATTATTGCTGTGAATGATGGTTCAACAGATCAAAGTGAGATTATTATCAAAAAGTATATGCAGCAAGATTCACGGATTAGCTATTTTTATCAGGAGAACCAAGGACAGTCAGAAGCTCGGAATTTAGCACTTCAGCACGCAACTGGGAAATACATCTACATGATGGATTCGGATGATGTTTTATATGAACCTCATGCTTTAGAAATCTGTTATGAATATGCAGAAAAGAATAAGGCCGACTTTGTTTTTTTTGATGGTGATATCTTACTAGAAGAAGGAGCTGGAAATATCTCATGGAATTACAAACGAACTCAACTATTAGATGAAGACAATGCGTATGACGGCAATGATCTTCTTAATCTAATGTTGGACACAAGAAAACACAATTGTGTCGTATGGCTCTTGTTGATCAATCACGATTATCTGAAACGAATAGGATTAAGTTTCTATCCAGGAATCATTCACGAAGATGAACTATTTACAACGAAACTGACACTACAAAGCCAGAAGATCTATTGCTTAAAAAGAAGTTTTGTTAATCATCGTGTCAGATCTGCTTCAACCATGGGAAAGCGCTATTCAAAACGAAACATCAATTGCTATCTTACCGTCATTGATGAGCTTTTTATTTTTCAGAATTCCCCAATCATCAGAAAATTTGCAAAATACACACTCAGTAAAGTTTTCTACACAGGACATCAGATTCCATTTACAGAAAAACCCAGTATTTTTTGGAGAGCAGTAAAGTCAGGATATCTTAAATATATAGGTTGGAAATCATCGCTTGTATTCTGGTTTAAATAATTTCTACGCCTCATCTATCACCTTCTGCATCTGAATTTTCCAAGAGAGGTTTTCTACTGTCTTTCGGATCTCCTCTGGTTTAAAATGATGATGATCTATAAAATCCAGAATCTGTGGGACATCTATCGGAGACTCATCTGGTCGGGCTTTGATGACATAAGGCTGGTGATCGAAATCACTATCCTGTTCGCTATATATAAAAGGTATGCCACGAGTGGCATATTCACGATTCTTTAAGGTCTTGATGATGGTGATACCACTACGATGTCTTGCCAAGCTACCAATGGCAAAACAACTCTGATTGAACACTTCATCCAAAGCATCGCCAAACAACTGACCATGAAAAATGATCTTATCTTGAATGCCATATTTATCTATGATAGCCTGCATACCTGGATGGAATGCATTGGCCTTATATCGTTCATTTTGATGAACACCTCCCACAATATGGAAATAAACCTGACGGGGACTGGGTGTATGCTGATAATATTCACCCAAGCCAGCAATTAAACGATCATAGCCATGCCAAGTATGGACCTCAGCGACCCCAACCAGATGAACAGAACCATCAGCAGGTTGCTGGTATTGGTGTAGAGGAATACTATCAAAATCGACCCCATTACTGATACGAATCGTACGCTGTCCAAAAATACGCTCTTCATCAGAAAAAGTCACAATGGCTGCAAACTCTTTTGACAACTGATTGCGGAATAATCGGTCTATCTTTAGTTTTAACTTTATATCCCATGAGAAATGCACGAATTCCTGATCATACGGATAGGTCGGTATTTCCATCACAGCCTTAATACCAATCCGCTTCAACTTCTTAAAAAAATGAATCAATATAGGATTAGCATTCTGAAAGCAACGAGCATAGACAAATTGAATGCCGTTGAGCTTGCAATAATTATATATGCAATCGTAATCAAATCGCTGACGAAGGGCTGCCAGTCTTCCTGTTCCATAGTCACGTATGACGTGATTATCAATAAACCTACAACGATGTCCCCTTTGGTAAAAACCATAGTAACACAAATGAACCTCGTGACCATTTTCACAAAGTCCTTTCACCTGATAATGGATCTTTTTGGTGATACCACTTGCATCAGAGAAGCCATGATAAACCAAGAATAGTATCTTCATCTGCTAAAAATGACGTTGTAGATTCGATTATTTCAATAATTTCCTGCAAAAATAGGAAAAAATTTGGAATTACACAAAATTATTCCTATTTTTGTAATCTGAAAAGAAAAAGAAGTCATGGATAATGAACAAGTCAGGGAAAAGTTTAAAGGCAGTCCGAAACTGAAGAAACTGGTAGATTGGCTGATTATGAACCAAGTGGAGACAAGACCTCGCTGGTATGTCAGGTTGTTGGCGCCCCTGTATCAGCATCGGGGGAAGCACAGCGTGATCCATCGTTCTGTGAGGATGGACACACCACCCTATCGCCAGTTCAGCCTCGGGGACTATTCCGTGGTGGAGTCTTTCGCCTGTATCAATAATGCCGTAGGTGATGTGATTATAGGCGATCATACCAGAATCGGATTACATAATACGATTATTGGTCCTGTCACCATTGGTAACCACGTAAACTTGGCACAAGGCATCACGGTGACTGCACTCAATCATAATTTTGAGGATGCGAAGAAACGTATTGACGAACAAGGCGTCAGCACGACACCCGTTACCATCGGCGATGATGTCTGGATTGGGGCTAATGCCGTGATCCTACCTGGTGTTCATATCGGCAACCATTGTGTGGTGGCTGCAGGTGCTGTCGTTACAAAGGATGTGCCAGCTCATTCACTCGTGGGTGGTGTTCCTGCAATAATCATCAAACAGATATGATAAAAGTATTAGAGGTCATACGTCAAGGCAAAATCGGAGGAGGAGAGTCTCATCTGTTGGATTTGGTTTATTTTCTCAACAAGGAAGAAATCAAACCTATCTGTTTGTCCTTCACTGATGGTGAGATGATTAACCGATTAACTCAAATGGGTATTGAATGCCATGTTATAAACACAGAGAAGCCATTTGATATAAGCATCCAAAAACAAATAATAGAATTAATAAAGGATGAAGGCATAGAACTTATTCATGCCCATGGGAGCAGAGCTGCTTCCAATGTCATTTATCCTGTTTGGAAATTAAAACTTCCTTTCATTTATACTGTCCATGGCTGGACCTTTCATGACGACCAGTCTTTTCCCATCAAAAAAATCAGAAGTTGGAGTGAAAAACTGATTTGCCATTACGCAAACAAAGTAATTTGTGTTTCTCAAAGCAATATGGAAACTGGTCAAGCAGCATTCGGACTTAAAAATGCAGCTGTCATTGAAAACGGTGTTAATATGGACCGCTTCAATCCTCATTCTCATTACATCAATCTGAGAGAAGAGTTTGGTTTTTCGAGTTCAGATTTCATTGTTGGTTTTATTGCACGATGTACGAAACAAAAAAATCCCATTGTTTTTCTTGAGTCACTGATTAAGGCTCATAAAACGAATCCATCCATAAAAGGTCTATTTATTGGTGAAGGTGATATGGACCCTGAAGTTGACGCATTTATCAAAACACATCAAATGAGTGATTATCTGTTCCGCTCTTCATTCAGAACTGATGTACCTGAATTACTTAATGCCATTGATGTTTATTGTCTTCCAAGTCTTTGGGAGGGATTGTCAATTGCTCTGCTTGAAGCGATGGCTATGGAAAAAGCTATTATTGCCACTCCTACAGATGGAACATGTGAATTAATTCACAACGAAGAGAATGGTTTAATTATTCCATTTAATGATATTCAGGCACTTACGGATGCTATTGTTACCTTGTCAGAATCCCCAGAGAAATGTCTACAATATGGAACTTCTGCCCGTTCATTGGTAGAAAACAATTATAATGCGAAACATGTTTCAGATGAGGTAACAAAACTCTATTTCAAGTTTGCAAAATAGGAACGCTATTTTAACTAAACAAATCCAAAGAGAGGTCTTTCGAAGGCTTCCCTTCTTTTTCTTCAATCGCTTGCTCTTCCCTGAACTCAATCATCAACTGGCGGGCATCAGGATTATTCTGCGTATTCAATCGATAATAGCCTCTACGATCCATACCCTCAATCAGGGAGGAAGGAGATTTGGAGTTTTTCAGAAGATACTGTTGGACATAAGTACGGATCTCCTCCAGATTCGGCATAAAGAATAAAGAGGCAATTTTATTAAACACATGCTTGGACAGCAGCTGTACGCTGATGCCCTTTTCACCTACATCGGTAAGAATCTCCAATATCTGTCTGTCGTATGTCATCCGATTAAAAAAGGTCGGTAAAAGTGATTACCGACCTTCTTCTATCATTCGTTAAATTGTCTTATGCCAATGTAACTTTCTCTCCGTCGTTAACGAGCTTACCCTCCTTGAAGAGCCAGCCGAGACCGAGCAGAGTCTCCTCCTCTGAAATCTTTGCAGCCTTAGCAATCTCCTTAACGGTGAGAGCCTTACCCTCTGCTGCAAGTGCCTGATAAACATCACCAGCCTTGAAACCTGCATTCTCAGCGTTTACTGCGAATACTGACTTTGCAGCTGCCTTAGGAGCAGCGGTCTTCTTTGTTGTAGTCTTCTTAGCTGCGGCTGCCTTTGTCTCAGTAGCCTTCTTAGCTGTTGCTTTCTTTTCTGCCATAATTCTTTTAAATGTTAATCCGTTATTCTGAAGTTTTACTTCTCTTAATCTTTTCGCGTGCAAAAGTAGCACTATTTATTCAGACAACTTATTGATATTTAAGTATTTTTGGCAAAAAGTAAATTATTCTTGATGTAAGTCAATACGCAACTGAAGCTCTTCCAGCTGTTTCGGGTCTAACTCACCAGGTGCATCCAACATCACATCGCGACCACTATTATTCTTCGGGAAAGCGATACAATCACGAATGCTGTCGAGACCAGCCATCAAAGAAACGAAGCGATCGAGACCGAAGGCAAGACCTGCGTGAGGAGGTGCACCATACTTGAAGGCATTGATAAGGAAGCCGAACTGTGCCATAGCGCGTTCTGGGGTGAAGCCCAGAATCTGGAACATCTTCTCCTGCAACTTACCATCGTGGATACGCAGTGAACCACCACCAACTTCAACACCATTGCAGACGAAGTCGTAGGCTACGGCACGTACCTTCTCAGGAGCCGTATCCAACAGAGGAATGTCATCAGGATTCGGCATCGTGAACGGATGGTGGGTAGCCATCAGGCGCTGTTCTTCATCACTCCATTCGAAGAGCGGGAAGTCAACGATCCACAAGCAAACGAAGTTGTCCTTATCACGCAGTCCAAGACGATCACCCATCTCAAGACGGAGTGTACACAACTGGACACGAGTCTTATTGGCATTGTCGCCAGAAAGGATCAAGACGAGGTCGCCATCCTTGGCACCCATAGCCTCCTTGACTTTCTGCCAGACCTCAGGCTCATAGAACTTATCGATGCTTGACTTCACCGTACCATCCTCATTGAACTTCACATAAACGAGTCCTTTGGCACCTACCTGCGGACGCTTTACAAAGTCAGTCAACTGATCCAACTGCTTGCGGGTATAGTTGGCGCAACCAGGTACACAGATACCACCAATATAGGTAGCCTCATTGAATACTGGGAATGAACCAGTGCCTTTCAGCACGTCCATCAGTTCGACAAACTCCATACCGAAACGGAGATCGGGCTTATCAGAACCGAAACGACGCATCGCCTCATGCCAGGTCATGCGCTGCAGCGGGGGAAGTTCCACACCACGTACCTTTTTAAATAAATGACGGGCCATATCCTCGAAGAGCTGAAGCACATCCTCCTGCTCTACAAACGACATTTCACAGTCGATCTGCGTGAACTCTGGCTGACGGTCAGCACGGAGATCCTCATCACGGAAGCACTTGGCAATCTGGAAGTAACGATCAAAACCAGATACCATCAGCAACTGCTTCAAAGTCTGTGGAGACTGAGGCAGGGCGTAGAACTGACCAGGATTCATACGAGAAGGCACTACGAAGTCACGAGCACCCTCAGGTGTTGAGCCAATTAGAATAGGCGTCTCCACCTCTATAAAGTCCTTACCATCGAGGAAGTTACGAATCAGGATGGTCATGCGATGACGCAGTTCAAGGTTCTTACGAACGGCTGCACGACGCAGATCGAGATAACGGTACTTCATACGGATATCATCACCACCATCGGTATTGTCTTCTATCGTGAAGGGAGGTGTCAGACTCTCACTCAATATATTCAATTCCCTTACCAGGATCTCAATATCACCCGTTGGCATCTTGGGGTTCTTGCTCTGGCGCTCACTGACCTCACCTTTAATCTGAATACAGAACTCACGACCGAGTTTGTTGGCACGATCACAGAGAGCAGCATCGTCAGCTTCATTGAAAACCAACTGTGTCAAACCATAACGGTCACGAAGATCAACGAAGGTCATACCGCCCATCTTACGACTACGCTGTACCCAGCCAGCAAGTGTCACAACACTGCCGGCATCTGAGAGACGAAGCTCTCCACAAGTCTTACTTCTATACATATTTATTATAATTTTATTCTATTTGAGGTGCAAAATTATATAAAAAAGCCCAAACTAACAAATATATTTCTTAATTCTTAATTCTTAATTCTCAATTTTTTATTATCTTTGCCCCGAATTTGCAATAAAACGACACGAATATGAAGAAATTACTTGTATTGACTATGCTGCTCGTTTGTGGAATGACAACCGCATTCGCCCAGAAACCTGCCGAAATCAAATTCGACAAGCTGACACATAACTTCGGAACCTTCTCAGAGAAAAATCCCGTTGTAACCTGTGTCTTCACATACACCAATGTCGGTGAGGAAAACCTCGTCATCAACCAGGCCATTGCCAGTTGTGGTTGCACAGTTCCTGAATACACCAAGACGCCTATCAAGCCAGGTGAACAGGGACAAATCAAAGTGACCTATAATGGTGCAGGCAAGTTCCCAGGACATTTCAAGAAATCTATCACCGTCCGAACGAATGGCGCTGTTGAGATGACAAGACTGTATGTCGAAGGAGATATGACAGAAGCACAATAAGGAATCCCCGCTGAATGGCGGGGATTATTGTTTATTAGAATGTGTAGGCAAAGCCCAATGAACAGAATTCCTTAAACTGCCAATAACCTAAGTTTTCGTCGTATTTGCCTGATTTGCTCGCATCGTCGAATCGTGGGTAGAGGAACAGATTGGCGGAAATGTACTTTGACACTCGCAACTCAAAGGTATTTTCCCATTCAACCTCGGCACGTTTGAAGGAAGTAAAGGCGTATAAACGACTTTTCCATGTAACAACATCATTAAATTTCCAGACGATATCTGCCGTCATGAGAGGACCGAACTCCAACATGGAGTGCTTACCCTCATCCAAACCATATTTGGTTGCAAGGTCAAGTCTGTCCACATAACGATAGTTGATAGCTATCGGCGACAGGTTGATGGTTCCTGTCAGTCGTTTGTTCTTGGATTCCACTTTATAATCCATACCAAGACCGAGGTTCAGGTTAAAAGGTGAGAAGAAGTCTGAATAAACCTTTGGATCATTCGCTTTATAACCTGGTGTGAACTGTGTGTAAGCCTGAAACTGAAGGGTATAATACCAACGACGAGATGCATGGAGGCCAACTTTACTGGTAAGACGGATCAAGTCTTCATTAGATTTCACTTTATGCAAGGTGTCTTCGCGAGAAAGGAGGAGTCCAAGTTTCAATTCCAGTTTGTTATCCCATATCCATTTGTCCTTGTTGTCGTAATTGGCTTCTAACGTCAGAGCACCCACCATCGAGTAGTTACTCTCACCACCTTTATACCAATTGTCTGACACAAAATTCTGCATAAACTGCAAGAAACCATCACCTTTGTATGTCCAGAACTTAGGTTTCTGAATCATCACCGTATCAGGAATATCCTGGGGAACATCCACCAGCAAAGGCTCATCTACTTTCTCGATAAACTCCACCTGATTTTCAATGGGCTTGTTGACATTCTTTATAATAGCCCCCGTCTCTATCAGATCCGACTCTGTCGTATGCACCAGATCCGGACGATTCAGATAAATTCTCATCAAAGCGGCATCAATGGCGTCAGAAACGGGATCCTTACCTGCCGACTCCGAATCTAGAACCAATGTTTTATTAGCCACATTATGATAGAATGTTAAGGGCGCAAACAAGCGATAATAACGTCCGTCGAGGCTATCATTTGGCTGTGTGGCACTGGCGCTGAGCGCCATACTGACCGATAGAAATAATAATGGTTTTCTCATATCTGATTGCAAAGTTACAATTTTTTCTCCATAGATTGCATACATTTCGCATTTTTTTCGTAATTTTGCACCTTGATTTATCGCGTACATTAATAAATAACAATAAATAAATGAACAAAGACACTATTATCGGCTTTGTGCTTATTGCAGTGGTCCTGATCGGATTCAGCTGGTATAACCAGCCCTCTGCAGAAGAAATGGAAGCCGCACGCAAGCAAGACAGTATTGCTGCTGCCATCAAGGATAACGCAGTCAAGCAACAAAAACTTAACGAAGCCGCCCGTAAGGCTCAGGCAGAATCTGCCGCCAAAGCTGACTCCACGGCACTCTTCTTTGCAGCACTCTCTGGCACCAACCAGCCCGTTGTATTGAAGAACGATAAGGTGGAACTGACTTTCGACACTAAAGGCGGTACCATTTCCAAGGCCATCATCAAGGGGTTTGAGGATCGTGACAACAAGATGGATGTGACGCTCTTCGACCAGAACACCCAGCAGATGAACTTCATGCTGGCTGGCAAAAACGAGAACATCATCACGAGAGATCTGTTCTTCACGCCCTCAAACGTCACTGATTCCACTGTCACCCTAACCGCTGCTGCCAGCAATGGAGGCAGTATCGTCTTCAACTATTGGCTGGGACCGAACTATATGCTTCATTTCACTTTCCAGGTGAATGGTCTGAACGGCATGTTCGCACCTAACTATAAGGAGATGGACATTGAGTGGACAGAGATGGCACGTCAGCAGGAGAAAGGCTTTACGTTTGAGAATCGCTATGCGACCCTTACCTATAAAGAGAAGGATGGTAGTACGGACTACCTGAGCGAGACCTCAGAGAAAATTGATGAGAAGATTGAGACGGCCCTCGACTGGGTGGCTTTCAAGAATCAGTTCTTCTCAGCAACACTGATTGCAAAGAATGAGTTTGCAGCCAACTCACTGATGACCAGTATTCCTCAGGAGAAAGGTTCTGGTTTCCTGAAGCAGTTTAATGCCAAGATGAAGACCGCCTTCGACCCCTCAGGTATGCAGCCCTCGGAGTTTGAGATGTATATCGGTCCTAACGACTTCCGTCTGATTAAGGCTGTTGAGGAGCAGACTACCTTTGGTAAGGATCTCGATCTGGAACAGTTGGTTTATCTTGGATGGCCACTCTTCCGATACATCAACCGTTTCTTCACCATCTATGTCTTCGACTGGCTTACCTCATGGGGCTTCTCAATGGGTATTGTACTCATTCTGATCACCCTGTTACTGAAGGCCATCACCTTCCCGATGGTGAAGAAGAGTTATATGTCATCAGCTAAGATGCGTGTGCTGAAGCCGAAACTCGACGAGGCCACCAAGCAGTATGATAAGCCAGAGGACCAGATGAAGAAACAGCAGGCCATGATGCAGATGTACTCTCAGTATGGTGTTTCACCCCTGAGTGGCTGTCTGCCCATGCTGATCCAGATGCCTATCTGGATTGCAATGTTCAACTTTGTGCCTAATGCTATCCAGCTGCGCCGCCAGTCTTTCCTCTGGATTGACGACCTCTCCACCTATGATCCCATCATCGAGTGGCAGACGAACCTTTGGGGTATCGGCGACCACCTCTCACTGACCTGTATTCTCTTCTGTGTTGCACAGATTCTATACTCGTATATGACCATGCGTCAGCAGAAGGATCAGATGGTAGGGGCACAGGCTGAGCAGATGAAGATGATGCAGTGGATGATGTATCTCATGCCACTGATGTTCTTCTTTATGTTCAACGACTATTCTTCAGGTCTGAACTTCTACTACTTCATCTCACTCTTCTTCTCTGCTGCCATCATGTGGACACTCCGTAAGACGACTAACGATGAGAAGCTGCTTGCCATCCTGGAAGCAAAGTATCGAGAGAACAAGAACAATCCGAACAAGAAGGTGAGTGGACTCGCTGCCCGTCTGGAGGCTATGCAGAAGCAGGCTGAAGAACTGCAGAAACAGAGAATGAATCAAAAGAAATAACAACATGAAGAAACTAATAACCATCGTTGCCTTAGTGGCCCTGATGCTGCCAGGCAGCCTAAAAGCTCAAGACGAAGTGAAAATTGGGAAACAGAATATCAAGCTTACCAGTAATCTGATGACCCCAGAGGCTCTTTGGGCTATGGGACGTATCGCCACCGCTGAGGCTAGCGCCGACGGCAAACAGATTGTCTATCAGGTGGGCTACTATAGTGTGAAAGCCAACAAGAGTCAGCAGAAGCTTGCCGTTATCAATGCCGATGGTACTGGTAACACCACACTGACAACAGGCTCAAAGAGCGAGACTGATCCCACTTGGATCAACGGCAAGATTGCCTTCCTTACAGGTGGTCAGCTTTGGACGATGAATGCCGATGGCTCAGACCGCAAGCAGATTTCCAAGACCTCCAAGGACATTGAGGGTTTTAAGTTCTCACCCGATGGTAAGCAGGTGATTCTGCTTCACAGCATCGACTTCAACGAGAGCATCAAGAAGAATCCAGATGATCTGCCTAAGGCTACAGGCCGTCTGGTGACTGATCTGATGTATCGTCACTGGGATCATTATGTGGAGAGCATCCAGCACCCCTTCGTATATGAGGTAAACAGCGATGGCATTGCTGAAAACGGAACAGACATCCTGGAAGGTGAGCCCTTCGAGTGTCCGATGGAGCCTTTTGGGGGTATCGAGCAGTTGGCTTGGAGTCCTGATTCCAAGACTATCGCTTACACCTGTCGCAAGAAGACGGGTAGAGCCTATGCCATCTCAACCGATTCTGACATCTATATATATAATATAGGTACGCGCGAGACGAAGAACCTCTGCAAGCCTGCTGATTATGTCGAGCCGGAGGTTGATCCGACAAAGACGATGAAGTATCAGAAGGTGAATGCCGAGGAGAATCTCGTCAATAATGTGGGCTACGATCAGAACCCGCAGTTTTCACCTGATGGTAAGTATATCGCCTGGACCTCTATGCAGCGTAACGGCTACGAGGCAGACCGTAACCGCCTCTGTGTCTATAACTTAGCTACTGGCGAGAAGAAATATGTCACAGAGAGTTTTGACTCGAACGTCGATGCCTTCGTGTGGAGCGATTCGAAGGATGTCATGATCTACTTCATCGGCGTTTGGCACGCTACAGAGAACCTTTATGCTGTCAACTGGAAGGGAGAACTGAAACAGATCACTGATACCTGGGACGACTTTGGTTCCATCTCTTTGATGAACAATGGTAAGCAGCTGCTGATGGAGCGCCACAACTACACATCGCCTGCTGACCTCTATATCGTAACGCCCAACTTCAAAAAGCCTGAGAAGACAGAGATTGTCCAACTGACCTTTGAGAACAAACACATTCTCGACCAGTTGGCCAAGCCTACTATCCAACAGCGTTGGGTAAAGACCAGTGATGGTAAGGATATGCTGACATGGATTATCCTGCCTCCAAACTATGACCCCAATAAGAAGTACCCCACCCTGCTCTTCTGTGAGGGTGGTCCCCAGAGTCCTGTTTCTCAGTTCTGGAGTTATCGTTGGAACTTTATGATTATGGCCTCTAATGGTTATGTGATTGTAGCTCCCAACCGTCGCGGCCTGCCTGGTTTCGGACAAGAATGGTTGGAAGAAATCAGTGGCGACTGGACTGGTCAGTGTATGAAGGATTATCTGTCTGCCATCGACGATGCTGCCAAGAATCTGCCTTATGTAGATAAAGACAAGTTGGGTGCTGTAGGTGCCAGCTTCGGCGGCTTCAGTGTCTATTACCTCGCAGGTCATCACGACAAGCGCTTCAAGGCTTTCATCGCTCATGACGGTGCCTTCAATCTGGAGTCAATGTACACAGATACTGAAGAGGTATTCTTCTCTAACTGGGAGTATGACGATGCCTATTGGAACAAGGATCAGACGGCTAATGCCACTCGTACTTACGAGTACTCACCGCATAAATTTGTAGATAAGTGGGATACGCCGATTCTCTGCATCCATGGCGAGAAGGACTATCGCATTGTCTATAATCAGGGAATGGGTGCCTTCAATGCAGCCCGTCTGCGTGGCATCCCAGCAGAACTGCTCATCTTCCCTGATGAAAACCACTGGGTACTGAAACCACAGAACGGTATCCTTTGGCAGCGCACCTTCTTCAACTGGCTCGATCGTTGGCTGAAATAATTAAAAGAAAAAAGAATAAATGACTCAAGTAATTCAAAAGACCCTTCGCGATTCCGCCGCTATGCGATGGACCGCACTGCTGTTGCTCGCTATGGCGATGTTCTGCAGCTATATCTTCATGGACATCCTCTCACCCATCAAAGACCTGATGCAGGAAACCCGAGGCTGGGATTCTACAGCTTTCGGCACGATGCAGGGATCAGAGGTATTCCTTAATGTATTCGTGTTCTTCCTCATCTTCGCAGGTATCATCCTCGACAAGATGGGCGTTCGTTTCACCGCTGTTCTCTCTGCAGCCGTGATGCTCATCGGAGCCTGTATCAAATGGTATGCCGTGAGTGAAGGTTTTGTAGGAACAGGACTCGAGACTTGGTTTACAGAGAATCTGAATTATATTCCCGTCTTCGAAGAACTCGGCGTTTCGCCTTTCTATGAGGGCATGCCTGCCTCAGCCAAGTTTGCTGCCAGTGGATTCATGATCTTTGGCTGTGGCTGTGAGATGGCTGGTATCACCGTTTCAAGAGGTATCGTGAAGTGGTTCAAGGGTCGTGAGATGGCCTTGGCAATGGGTTCTGAGATGGCATTAGCCCGTTTGGGTGTCGCCACCTGTATGATCTTCTCACCGTTCTTTGCCCGTCTGGGTGGTGAAGTCAGCGTCAGCCGCAGTGTTGCCTTCGGTGTGGTACTGATGTGTATCGCCCTCATCATGACAATCGTCTATTTCTTCATGGATCAGAAACTTGACGCACAGACTGGTGAGGCTGAGGAGAAAGACGATCCTTTCAAGATCAGCGACCTGGGTAAGATCTTGACTGATGCAGGTTTCTGGATTGTGGCTTTACTCTGCGTGCTGTATTATTCTGCCATCTTCCCCTTCCAGAAGTATGCTGTGAACATGTTGCAGTGTAACCTTACATTGACGGCTCCTGATGCAGATTCCTTCTGGGCTTCCTCTAGTGTGACGATTATTCAGTACATCATCATGCTGATTGTGGCTGCTGCAGGTTTCGCCAGCAACTTCCAGAAGAAGCCAAATATGAAGTATAGCCTGCTGGGACTCTCGATTGTTGCCCTCATCACCTATTGCTATATGGGTTACATGCGTCAGTCGGCAGAGTCGATCTTCGCCGTATTCCCTCTGTTGGCTGTGCTGATTACACCTATCTTAGGTAGTTATCTCGACCATCACGGTAAGGCTGCCTCGATGCTCGTACTCGGTTCTATCTTATTGATTGCCTGTCATTTAACGTTTGCCTTCGTACTACCGATGTTCAAGGGAAACGCTGTGGGTGGTATCATCATTGCTTATACTACGATTCTCGTTTTGGGTGCCTCATTCTCACTGGTTCCTGCCTCGCTTTGGCCTTCAGTGCCCAAGCTGGTGGATGCCAAGGTAATCGGTTCTGCATACGCTCTGATTTTCTGGATTCAGAACATCGGCCTTTGGCTGTTCCCATTGCTCATCGGTAAGGTGCTCGACCAGACGAATCCAGGCGTGACAGATCCCACACAGTTTGATTATACCGCACCGCTGGTGATGCTGGCTTCACTCGGTGTGGCAGCTCTGATTCTCGGCTTTGTGCTGAAAGTGGTAGATAAGAAGAAAGGCATCGGCCTTGAATTGCCAAATATCCAAGAATAAATAATGATTAGACAGAAGAACAAAAGAACAAAAATATGTACTTATGTTCTTATGTCAAAAGAATAAAAATATGAAGATAGGATTCGATAACGAGAAATATCTCAAGATTCAGTCAGAGCATATCCGCGAGCGCATCGCCCAGTTCGACGGAAAGTTGTATATGGAGTTGGGTGGTAAACTCTTCGACGATCACCATGCATCACGTGTACTGCCTGGTTTCAAGCCTGACAGTAAGCTCCGCATGCTGGGCCAGTTGCGTGACAGCATCGAGATTGTGATTGTGGTGAGTGCCAATGATATTGAGAAGAACAAGGTGCGCGCCGATCTCGGTATTACCTACGATGAGGATGTGCTGCGTCTGCGTGATGAGTTCATGCGTCGCGACTTCATGGTAGGCTCAGTAGTAATCACCCACTACACAGGTCAACATGCAGCCGATCAGTTCCGTCATCGTTTGGAGCGCATGGGCATCAAGTCGTATATCCACTACCCCATCGACGGCTATCCCCATAATGTGGAACTGATTGCCAGCGACGAGGGTTTCGGCAAAAACGACTACGTGGTAACCTCACGTCCACTCGTGATCATCACTGCCCCTGGCCCTGGTAGCGGTAAGATGGCAACCTGTCTCTCACAACTTTATAATGAGAACAAGCGTGGCATCCGCGCTGGTTATGCCAAGTTCGAGACCTTCCCCGTTTGGAACCTGCCTTTGAAGCATCCTGTAAATATCGCTTATGAGGCTGCCACAGCTGATCTGAACGATGTAAACATGATCGACCCGTTCCATCTGGAGGCCTATAATAAGACTGCCATCAACTACAATCGCGACATCGAGATTTTCCCAGTCCTGAACGCCCTCTTCGAAGGTATCTACGGTGAGAATCCCTATAAGTCACCAACGGATATGGGTGTCAATATGGTGGGCTTCTGTATCTCTGACGATGAGGTTTGCTGCGAGGCTTCGAAGGATGAGATTATCCGCCGTTTCTATGATGCCACCAACAAGATGGCCGACGGTGCCGACAATGAGAGTGAGGTCAATAAGATCCGCATGCTCTTCAATCAGGCTAAGATTTCTACAGCTACCCGTAAGGTGACTGTTGCAGCCTATGAGAAGAAAATACAGAGTGGACTGAATGCCGCCGCCATCGAACTTGAGGACGGAACTATCATCACCTCCAAGTCATCTCCTCTGTTGGGTCCCAGTGCAGCCCTGCTACTCAATGTCATGAAGTATCTGGCAGATATCGATCATGAGTTGAAACTGATTCCGCAGAGTCTGATCGAACCCGTTCAGAAGACAAAGATTGAATACTTAGGTGGCAAGAACCCCCGACTGCATACGGATGAGGTGCTCGTAGCTCTCTCTGTACTCTCTAAGGATGATGAGAACTGTCGCCTTGCACTGGAGCAGTTGCCGAAACTCCGTGGTTGTCAAGTGCATACGACAGTGATGCTCTCTGAGGTGGACCGTAAGATTTTCAAGAAACTCGGTTGTGGTCTCACCAGTGATCCTGTGAAGAAAAAGTAAGGTAGCGTGGCAGAGAGCATCCGTCAACGTCTGAACGATTCGCCCATCGCAAGATGGACTGTACTCTTCATTGTGGCAACAGCTATGATGATGGGTTACTTCGTCAACGATGTCATGTCACCACTCGAGGCACTGCTGGAGATGCCAAAGGCTGAGGGTGGCCTCGGATGGACTTCAAGCGATTACGGATTCTTCTCTGGCTCTGGCAGTTTCATCAATGTATTCCTACTGATGCTCTTCTTCTCGGGATTGATTCTCGACAAGATGGGCATTCGCTTTACAGGTGTACTGGCTTGTTCTTTGATGGTTCTTGGCACACTGCTGAAATATTACGCTGTCACGACTGATTTCGGCACTTCAAGTGTTGCCTTTTTCGGAACACATCTTCCCACCTCGGCAGCCTGGGCATCATTAGGCTTTGCTGTCTTCGGTGTCGGCTATGAGATGACAGGTATCACGGTATCAAAGGCTATGGTGCGCTGGTTTACAGGTCATGAACTCGCCTTGGCAATGGGTATCCAGTTGGCGATGGCGCGTTTGGGCACAGCTGCCGCCCTGAGTATCTCGGCACCTATCGCCCGCCACTTTACACTTTCCACACCGCTATTGGTAGCATTGGCTTTTCTCATCATCGGCTTGTTGTCTTTCCTTGTCTTCTGCGTCATGGACCGCAAGTTGGATAAGAAGGGGCAAATGATGGAGGAGAAAAACTCTTCTTCCGATGAATTCCGCTTCTCCGATATCTTAGTCACCCTCCGAAATCCAGGCTTCTGGCTGATCACTATCTTCTGCGTACTATTCTACTCCGCCGTCTCACCTTTCCTGAAGTTCTCCACCAAACTGATGGTTATCAAATACGGGGTGGATCCAGATATCGCAGGTTTCTTCTCTTCGATAGCGCCTTTTGGCACGATACTGATGACACCACTCTTCGGATTGGTATTCGACCGCTTTGGTCGTGGTGTCACCCTTGTTATCACAGGTGCCCTGATGCTGACTGCTGTCCACTTCGGATTCTCACTGCCCATCCATAGCAGTGCCGTTGCCATCGCCCTGATGGTGATTCTCTCCATAGGCTATTCCCTGGCACCAGCCGCCCTCTGGCCTTGTGTTCCCAAGATCATCCCCTTAAAATGTCTCGGCACAGCCTATTCGATGATTTTCTTTATCCAGAATTTCGGTCGGGCCATCATCCCGATGTTCGTAGGTCGAGCCAATGAGACTGATCCCAGCTACACCACATCCATGCTGATCTTCAGTTTCACAGCCTTAGGCGCTGCCCTGACAGCGATTGTGATGCTTTATACTGACCGCAAGAAGGGGTACGGTCTACAACTTCCGAATATCAAGAAAGCGTAATCACCAACGAAAACGAACCACCAGCGGCAGGTGATCACTGTAGCCTGGCTGGTAGCGCGGGCCGTTGTAGGTACGGCGGGGGCGATAACCTCCATAGCGTTTCTCATCTTCTAGGAGAAACTGAGGAGCATGGATGGAAGCAGCGCACACCTTATTAAATATATAAGGGGAACCGAGAATATGATCGATACTTTCCCACTGACCTTTATAGCGGTAAGTGCCTTGAATATCCTTAGGTGCAGAAGATTCTTTTGTCAGATTGTGAATGTCATGCCGTTCTATCTGCTGTATAATCAGACTTTCATCGCCATCATTAAAATCGCCAGCTATCAGGATCTTGGGTTCAGATGTCACAGTCTGAATAGAATCTATAGACTGACAAAGACGGTCTGCAGCTGCCTGACGGAAAGGCTGACTGTATTTCTCGCCCCCAAAACGACTGGGGAAATGAACCACAAATACATGAAGCGTATCGTCTGAAACCGTCTGTCCACAAGCATAGAGGATATCACGGGTAGGTCGCATATGTTCCACTGGTGTCACTCGAAGGGAATAACTACGGATGGGTGCAAACGTAAAGGGAGAATAGAGCAAAGCCACATCGATTCCACGCACATCAGGCGAATTCGTCATCAGATACTCATATCCTGCATGACGGAGCAAAGACCGTTTGGTCAAATCGTTAAGCGTCGAATCATTCTCAACCTCACAGAGGGCAATCAGATCAGGGATGCCATCATCTGAACAAGAAAGCAGCTCCTGGGCAATATTGTTCAACTTACGCCAATAGCGTTGTTTCGTCCAGTGGCGTGTTGCTTCAGGCAGATATTCCGTATCGTCCTTGCCTTCGTCGTGATGATAATCAAAGAGATTTTCGCAATTCAATTCGACAAAGGTAAGAAACCCTGAAAGCAGAAGACTTAAGAACATTGACGTTTGATTTTCCAACCGATAGAGGCCACAAAGACACTCATCAACGGCGAGAGATAGTTAAAGAAACAATACGGCAGATAGGTCAGTGTAGCTACTCCGAGGACGGTGCTCTGCGTCAGACCACAGGTATTCCAAGGCACCAACACCGATGTCACCGTCGCACTATCCTCACAACTTCTACTGAGCAGACGAGATTCGTAGCCTCGTTCGCGATACGTATCCTTGAACATCGAACTGGCCAGCATAATCGACAGGTACTGATCAGCCATCGCTATGTTACAGAAAAACGACGTGCCGACAGTAGAGGCTACCAGCGAGGCCGTACCTCTTACAAAGCGCAAGACAACACGCATTAGATCCTGCAACTGACCTGTAGCCGTGAGGGCACCACCAAAAGTCTGGGCACAGATGATTAACCAGATGGTTGGCATCATACCCGACATGCCGCTGGTATGTACCAGTTCGTTCAGCATGGGGATGCCCGTCTCGATATCAGTGCTGCCGTAACACACCTGCATCATACCTTTATAATGAGTCAATAAACCTTGTTCTGCCTCACCAGAGATCAGATGGATGAGTTGCGGCTGAACGAGCAGGGCAACGATGACAGCCAAAAGGATAGCCAAGAACAGCACCACCATCGAGGGCCAGCGTCGGGCAATCATCACACCCGTCAGCACAGGCACCAACAAAAGCCAAGGCGAGATGACAAACGTGCGCTGTAGTCCCTCCATGAACTCAGCCACATTGCCATGACCCGACACATTCATCGTGAAACCAGCTATTAGGAAAACAGACAGCGATATGCAGAACGTGGGCACTGTGGTATAGAGCATATAGCGGATATGGGTGAAGAGCGGCGTACCAGAAACACTCGACGCCAATACCGTGGTGTCAGAAAGCGGAGAAAGTTTATCGCCAAAATAGGCACCCGTGATAATGGAACCGGCTATCCATCCGTCGTCGAAACCATGCGCCTTGCCGATACCCATCAGTGCCAGTCCGATGGTAGCGACAGTGGTCCATGAGGAGCCGATCATCAGACTGACAAGGGCACAAAGCAGACTACTGCTGACGAGGAATATCTCAGGTCGGATAATCTGCATGCCATAATAGATCATCGTCGGCACAATGCCCGACACCATCCACGTACCACCGATGGCACCTATCAGCAACAGAATAATAATGGCGGGGGTACAACTGGATATCTTATCAGTAATCTCCTTTTCAAGATTCCCCCACTCCAATCGTTTTGAGAAGTGACCGATAACCACACTCACTGCCGATGCCGTAAGCAGAGACACCTGAGAGGCACCATCCAATGTTGCGTTACCGAATACGGCAACGCAACACGAGATCAGTACTACCAGTACCAGGAATGGGATGAATGATAACATTTAGCAGACTTTTTCCAGGCGCTTCATCATGGCAAACATGAAGATGGCAGCCACGAGGCAGACGCCGAGGAAGACGCTCCAGCAGATCCAGAGGGGAACAGCACCCCAGAGCAGACCACCGACGACAACGAGCTGGTTACCGATAGCTGTAGCCACGAACCAGCCACCCATCATCATACCCTTATACTTGGGAGGAGCCACCTTCGATACAAACGAGATACCCATCGGCGAGAGTAACAGTTCACCGAAGGTCAATACCAGATAAACCATAATCAAGAGGTTCGGTGTAACGTCAGCCACATGCACAGCCACAGGGTTGCCATCAACCCCCGTCTCCGTCATCGGCATAGGCAGGCCAAATGAACCGAAGGCCATCAGCGCATAGGCAATGGCAGCCACAATCATACCATAGGCAATCTTTCTCGGAGCCGAGGGTTCCTTACCCTTGGCTGCCAATGAACCGAAGATCGCCATCGATACCGGTGTCAGTGCCACTACATAGAAGGGGTTGAACTGCTGGAAGATCGGGGCAGAAACAGTGATACTGCCATCAGGATCATACGACAAGCAGAGGAATGCCAGAGCCATACAGATGACAATGGCAGAAATGGCCTTACCCTTACCTGTCTTGCTCTGAAACAGAGAGAAACCAGCATAGACGATGAAGATCACAGCCACGAGGTTCCACACGTTGAAGCACATCGCCTGCAAGCCGTCAGCCTCCTGAGCTGTAAACTCATCAGCGAAATAGGTCAGTGAAAGACCATTCTGGTGGAACGCCATCCAGAAGAAGATCACCACAGCGAATACAAGACACAGGGCTACGATGCGCTGCTTGGTCTCTTCCTTCGAGAGCTCTGGCTCATTGCTGGCATCAGCAGCCTTGGCAGCATCCTTCTTTGCACCACCTTCGGTATGACGGAAGGTAGAACGAAAAGCGTAATAGATGGCAATCGAAAGAATCAGCGATGCACAAGCCACAGCAAATGAGAAATGATAAGCATCATTGCTCGAATAGCCTAATGCTGTCTCAGCATACTCCTTAATCCGGATGGCAGCCGTCGGTGCGAACAAGGCACCGATGTTGATAGCCATATAGAATATCGAAAAGCCTGCATCGCGCTTGTCCTTATACTGCGGATCGTTATACAGATCACCTACCATCACCTGCAGGTTTCCTTTGAAAAGACCCGTACCGAAACCGATCAGTAACAGGGCAGCCAGCATCACGATGAGGGCGAAGACGTCGCCACCCAGAGGCACTGACAACAGCAGATAACCGGCAAACATGATGATGATACCTGTGGTGACCATCTTTCCAAAGCCGAACTTATCGGCCATGATACCACCAATCAGCGGGAGGAAATACACCAGCATGAGAAATGAACTATAGATTGTACCGGCCACAGCGGGTGACAATCCGTAATTAGCTCTCAAAAACAGAGCGAAGACGGCAAGCATCGTGTAATAACCGAAACGCTCACCAGTGTTGGCTAAAGCCAACGCGAATAATCCTTTAGGTTGACCTTCGAACATAATTTATTTGATATTTGAGTTTTTAGTCCTGATGATATCAAAGAGGTATGTGAGCTTAATGACGATATTTCCAAAGTTGGACTTTGAGAAATAGTCACGCTTCGAACTGCCATAGATGTTGCCAAGACCATAATAATAGCGACCTTCCACCAGGAAATGCCCCACCTTACGGTTACTGAACTCCAAGCCCACGGCAAAAGCCACACCATAATCGACCTTATTCTCCACAGCCATCGTGTCCTGAGCCACGATATGCGAGGCACGGAGGGAACCATACTGATAATCGGGCGACAGTTTTCCGTTTTTGTCGGGATTAGGATTGAAAGCAGGATCCCTTACATCGAAATTCGTTTCAATCTTATCGCTCAAGAAGAAACCAATCTGCGGACCCACCTGGGCGAAAGCCTGGAAACCCTTGCGCTCACGTCCCCACCCTAAGCGTGCCAGAATAGGAATCTGTATATACGACATCTTACGGCTATACTGTAGCGTCTGTGTCTCATCGGTAAGCAGAGGCACGGGTTCATCCTTCAATGTCAGAATCTTCTCTTTCCAACCGATCTGAGCATAGTTCAACTCAGCCACAATGGCACAGATGCTACTGAAATACTTCTCACATGTATAACGTGCGGTGATACCAAACGTAGCACCACCCAACATATCCTGGGGCACTTTAGGCGTAAAACCCACGTTACTCAACACATAGCCACCATTCACACCGATGGCAAGGTCCTTGCGAAACTCTCCCACCTGAGCAACAACGCTCAAAGGCAAGAGGGCAAAACAGCAAGCCAGTACCTGTTTGTATATCGTCATATCTCCTGTTTCCTAATTAGAATTTGATGGTCTCAATCACCATGTCAGGACGGTAATGCACGAACAACATCGTCCTATTTCTCATACCACCATTGGCATAACGTTCAAACTGCAAAGGCGTCTGCACATAGGGATAACTTGAGGTACCTGCCGTGCCGTTGAAGAACTTGCCATACTTATGCAGTCCACGTAAGAAGAAATAAGCGTGATCAAAGCCAGTGATTGCGAAGCGAGCCGGCACATTCATCATATCGGCATGGAAGTTCCAACGATACTTCTGTTGCAGGCGCTTCGTAGCTGGCGACACGGGATTGAAGTAGAACACCGAGGGAATAAAGGTGTTATACTTATAGAAATTATCCAGATGTGTATTGGTGTAGCCCAACCACTCCGTATAACCGAACATCGTGATGTTAAGGTCGGGATGATTCACCTTCATACCATTGATCTTCGAGAAGGCGATACCCAATTCAGGAGAACGACCAGTATTCAGGATCACCACATTCGGCTGCGTGGTGCTGAAAGCCTTGACGAAGCTTGATTCTTCCGTCTTCAGATTGGTCAGGTTATAAGTAATACCACGCTGATCCAGTTGTCTGCGGAGACCTGATGTAAAAGTAAGCTTCTTGCTCGTCGAGTCGTTGCAGTCGATAAACACGGGGTGATAATCCTTAAACTTCTGAAGGAAATGGGTAATAGTGGATTCGTTCTGTTCCGTCGGTGACTGATACACCTGGAAGATATGACGGTTGTCCACCAGCTGGGGCGCATTGATGGAGAACGGGATCAACAGCTGTATATCGTTCTTCTGGACGAAATCCGACAACACATCCATCTGCTTTGAATAGAGCGGACCGATGATCAGGTCGCAATTGGCAGCGGCAGGATCCGTCAGCAACTGAGAAACATTGGCGTCCTCAGCCGCATTCCAGGCATGCACATCCACAGAGATACCCAGTTTCTTCAGACTGTCGCAGGCCATCAACACACCACGATAATACTCCACCATTCTTCGGCCGTCGCCATTGATATCATGCAGAGGCAGCATCACACCCAGTCGGATAGCACGGTTTGAGATGCCTGCATTCGCGTTATTACTGGTCTGACTGGCATTACTTGTCTGGCTTGAAGTGCTTGTTTGATTAGAGCTGGCTGTCTGGCTCGGATTACCAGAAACAGAGTTTGCTGGCTTATCTGCATTCTTTGCATAGGGGATCTTCAGCATGGTACCCTTCTTCAGTTCGTAGCCAGGCTCTTTCATTTCGGGATTGGCCTCTATCAATTCGTCGATAGAGAGATCATACATTCTCGAGATGCCAAAGATGGTCTCCTTCCGCTTCACCTTATGAAGTCCACGAATCGATTCATCTTCCTGAGCCGAAACCACACCAACTGCCACGAAGAGCATGACAAATAGCGAAAAATATCTTAAAAGTCGAGTCATAATCCTATATTTTGCAATTTCGCCTACAAAAGTACGAAATAAATGTCAATTATCAATTGGGATTTATCAATTTTTTACTAACTTTGCACTTTAAAGCAAACGAAAATGAGAATATATCGCTTTTTTCTGCCCTTTTTGATGGTTTTTCTGCCATTTGCGTGCTCCGCTCAGGATGATGTCCTGATCGAAGATGAAGAGGAACAACAGGAGATTACCACTGTGAGTAAGCTGAGTTTCCCCAATGCCTTCTCGCCCAACGGCGACGGGAAGAATGATAAGTTCATCGCCAAAGAATGTGAGAACATCACAGAGTTCCATGCTTATATCTTCAATCGTTGGGGACAGAAGCTGTTTGAATGGACTGACTCAACCGACGGTTGGGATGGCACCCATAACGGAACCCCTGTGAAAGAGGGTGTCTATTTCCTGCTCTGTAAGGCGAAAGGCTCTGACGGCCAGACTTACAACATCCGCAAAGACGTCAATCTACTTCGTGGCTACCTTGAAGATACGAACAACGAATGACCCCATGAAGAGAGCAGGTGAGAAGATCAATGTGTACGGCGCACGCGTACATAATTTAAAGAATATCGACGTCGAAATCCCGCGCCAGTCGCTGACGGTTATCACCGGTCTCAGCGGCTCGGGTAAGTCGTCGTTAGCCTTCGACACAATCTTTGCCGAGGGGCAACGCCGCTATATCGAGACTTTCTCAGCCTATGCCCGTAATTTCTTAGGTGGGATGGAGCGACCCGATGTCGATAAGATTACCGGTCTGTCGCCTGTCATCAGTATCGAGCAGAAGACCACCAACAAGAATCCGCGTTCCACCGTTGGCACCACTACCGAGATCTACGACTACCTGCGTCTGCTCTTTGCCCGCGCGGGTAAGGCCTACAGCTACGCCACTGGCGAGGAGATGGTGAAATATACCGAGGAGAAGGTGCTCGACATGATCATGCACGACTATGCCGGCAAGCCCATCTATATCCTGGCACCCTTGGTGCGCAGTCGTAAGGGCCACTATCGTGAGCTCTTCGAGTCGATGCGCCGCAAGGGTTATCTCAACATCCGCGTTGATGGTGAGTTGCTGGAGATCACACGCGGCATGAAGGTGGATCGTTACAAGAACCACGACATCGAGGTGGTGATCGATAAGTTAAAGCCAGGAGCCGAGGCCACCGACCGTCTCAAGAAATCCGTCGCCATCGCCATGAAACAAGGCGAAGGACTGATTATGATTCTCGATAAGGACACTGGTGCCATCAAGCACTTCTCCAAGCGTCTCATGTGTCCCACTACAGGCATCAGCTATTCCGACCCTGCACCCAACAACTTCTCTTTCAACTCCCCTCAGGGCGCCTGTCCCCACTGCAAAGGATTAGGGTATATCAATATGATCGACTTAGAGAAGGTGATGCCCGATAAGAAACAGAATATCCACGATGGTGGCATCGCGCCCCTTGGCAAATACAAGAACCAGATGATCTTCTGGCAGGTCGAGGCCATCCTAAAGAAATACGAGTGCGACCTCAAGACACCGCTTCAGGATATTCCCGACGAGGCCCTGCAGGAGGTGCTATATGGTTCGTTGGAGAACGTGCGTATCGATAAGGAACTGGTACACACCTCCAGCGACTACTTTGTCTCGTTCGACGGTATCATCAAATACCTGCGTAACGTGATGGATAACGACGACTCTACGGCTGGTCAGAAATGGGCCGATCAGTTCCTTGCCGAATGTGAGTGCCCTGAGTGTCATGGTCAGCGTCTGAACCGTGAAGCCCTGTCGTATAAGATCTGGGACAAGAATATCTCCGACCTGGCCTCGATGGACATCAGTGAACTGCGTGAATGGCTTGACAAGGTGGAAGCGCATCTCGACAACCAGCAACAGCAGATTGCCGTTGAGATCCTCAAAGAGATCCGCACCCGTCTTGACTTCCTGCTCGAAGTGGGTCTCGACTATCTGGCCCTCAACCGCCAGTCAGCCAGTCTGTCAGGTGGTGAGAGTCAGCGAATCCGTCTGGCCACGCAGATCGGTTCGCAGTTGGTGAATGTGCTCTACATCCTCGACGAGCCCAGCATCGGCCTGCATCAGCGCGACAACGAACGACTCATCCATTCCCTCAAGGAACTGCGCGACCTGGGTAACACCGTCATCGTTGTCGAGCACGACGAGGATATGATGCTCAATGCCGACTACATCGTAGATATTGGTCCCCGTGCCGGTCGAAAAGGTGGCGAAGTGGTGTTCCAGGGAACCCCTCAGGAGATGTTAAAGACCGATACCATCACCGCCCAGTACCTGAATGGCCAACAGCAGATCGTCATCCCCGCCAAGCGGCGCAAGGGCAACGGCAAGAGTCTGGTGTTAAAAGGCTGCACCGGCAACAACCTCAAGCACGTCGATGTCACGTTCCCGCTCGGTGAGCTCATCCTCGTGACAGGTGTCTCAGGCTCCGGCAAATCCACCCTGATCAATGAGACCTTGCAGCCCATTCTCTCGAAACACTTCTATCACTCGCTGAAGAATCCCATGCCCTACGACAGCATCGAGGGACTGGAATATATCGATAAGGTGGTGAATGTCGATCAGTCGCCCATCGGGCGCACGCCTCGTTCCAATCCTGCCACCTACACAGGTGTCTTCTCCGACATCCGTTCGCTGTTTGTCAATCTGCCCGAAGCCAAGATCCGAGGCTACAAGCCTGGGCGTTTCTCCTTCAACGTGAAGGGCGGTCGCTGCGAAACCTGCGGTGGCAATGGCTACAAGACCATCGAGATGAACTTCCTGCCCGATATCCAGGTGCCTTGCGAGACCTGTCACGGCAAGCGTTACAACCGTGAAACCCTTGAGGTGCGCTATAAGGGCAAGTCGATAGCCGATGTGCTCGACATGACCATCAACCAGGCGGTGGAGTTCTTTGAGAACGTGCCCGACATTCTCCGTAAGATCAAAACCATTCAGGATGTGGGTCTTGGCTATATCAAACTCGGTCAGCCCTCCACTACCCTCTCGGGCGGTGAGAGCCAGCGCGTGAAACTCGCCACCGAACTCTCCAAGCGTGATACGGGCAAGACCCTCTATATCCTCGACGAGCCCACCACGGGTCTGCATTTCGAGGATATCCGCATCCTGATGGATGTACTGCAGAAACTGGTCGATCGTGGCAACACCGTCATCGTCATTGAGCACAACCTCGATGTCATCAAACTCGCCGATCACATCATCGACATCGGTCCTGAGGGCGGGCGCAACGGCGGACAGATCCTATCCACCGGCACGCCCGAGCAGGTAGCCAAGTCCAAGAAAGGCTTCACGCCCACTTTCCTCCGCAAGGTACTGAAGTAGATAGAAAAAACCTCTTGCTAGGGTTTCGTCCCCTGCAAGAGGAAATTTTTGCTAGATTTAATTCTAACACTTTTTAGATTTAATTCCCGCAAGTGCTAGAATTAAATCTAAAAAACTTCCTCGCAAGCCCTCAAGTAGTCAGGCCACCACACCGGCTTCGCGTAGCGAGGCGATGGTTTTCTGCACGTCGGCGAGGGCTTTCTCGGGGGTTACGTCATACGCCGCTACCAGGGCGGCAGCCGTCTCTTCGACGGTCTTGCCAGCCTGCAGCTGCTCGTAGATCAGCACGCCAGTGTCGTTCAGCACCAGTGCGCCGCCAAAGTCCTTGACCTTCTGACCCGCAGGCAGCACGACATTGACACCGCCAACCTTGCGGACTACAAAGTTATTAAAACGCACAGTCTGGGGTGGATGAGAATGATGACATGCCACAACTTGACGCTGCAGATACAAAGAAATCCACTAAAGTCGGTTATCAACTCCTTAAAAAACATCAAAAAAGGGATGCAATGAAATATGCACCCCTTTTTTCGGATCTATTAACTTTAAAGTCTCATGATTCACATGCCTGCGGCGGCAATCCACTCATAGATGCATGAGCAGACACCGAAGAGGGCTACACCTGCCGTGCAGATGGCCATTGCCACCTTCGTGTTGACATCGCTCTGGAAGGTCGGCAGCGGACTGTCGGTCTTCGTGATGTACATGGCCTTCACAATCAATAGATAGTAGTAGAGTGACACCACCGTATTGACAAGGGCAACAAATACCACGAAGTAGGCAGCAGCACTACCCTGCTGAGCTGCAGCCATGAACACGAAGAACTTCGAGAACATACCTGCGAACGGCGGAATACCAGCCAGAGAGAACAGGGCCAGCGTAAGCAGGAACGACAGCTTGGGGTTGGTCTGATAGAAACCATTGTAAGCTGCCATATCCGTACGACCGCCATTCTTCTGCTCCACCACGTTGATCACTGTGAAGACTGCCATGTTAGCCACGATATAAACGAGCACGTAATAAGTCAGTGAAGCAAGGCCCATCTGACCATTACCCACCACTGCCAGCATGATGTAACCAGCCTGAGAGATAGAGCTGAACGCCATGAAGCGCTTAAGTTCGTTCTGACGGATGGCGAAGAGGTTGGCAACGGTGATAGACAGTACGATGACGATGTAGAGCAGATACTCCCAATAAGCCACCAGCGGCTGGAACACCTTCATCAGGATGATGCACAACGTAATGGCTGCGGCACCCTTAGAGATCACACTCAGATAACCAGTGACAGGTGTCGGCGCTCCCTGATAGGTGTCGGCTGTCCAGAAGTGGAAAGGCACCAGCGAGATCTTGAAACCTAAGCCACTAAAGAAGAACACGAGACCCATAATAGCCAATGGAGAAACCTTGATCGCTGTAGCCACGTCGTCGAAATAGAGTGTGCCTGTAGCGGCATAGATAAAGGAGATACCAAAGAGCATGATACCGCTGGAGAAAGTTGCCACGAGAATATACTTGGCAGCACCCTCGGCACTGTTCTTACGATCCTTGTCGAAAGCCACCAAACAGGCCAGGGGCACTGAGGCCATCTCAAGTCCAAGGAAGAACATCAGGAAGTTGCCAGAAGACATCATGACAAACATACCAAGCAATGTGCTCAGAATCAGCATATAGAACTCACCAGTCAGACGCTTTGTCTTCTCTACCCAAGGCTGAGCCATAATAACCACGATAAGTGTACCAACAGCGAGGATAACCTTCATGACATTGACTGCCTGAGAGGCGACATAGAGACCACCAAAGGCTTCGGCAGGTTCTGACAGCAAGGCGATACGCACCGGTAATACAACCAGTAAAGCCGCTGTCACAGAAAACAATACATCCACCTTCTTCTCGCTACGGTGCATGATGAAGTCAACCACAAATACTGCTAACAATATGAGAACGAGGTAATACTCAGGAACCATATTTAAGAATTGTCCGTAATTCATATCTTTTGTCCTCCTATTTTACATGACACCAATAGACTCCAAGATCGTACCTGCGGCAGGCGAGATCATATCACTAAACACGAACGGTGCACAACCGAGACCAGCCACACAGAAGATGAGGCAGATCACTGCGACGCGCTCATCCCATGTAGCATCGGTGAGCTCGAGGAAGTGCTTGTTCTCCACCTCGCCATAGAGGATCTTACCAACCACGCGCAGGATATAGACCGCCGTTACAACGATCGACGTACAAGCGATGATGGTAGCCACCATGCGGAATGAGTTGTTCGGATCACCAACCATAGGCTCAGCTCCGAAGGCACCCACGAAGATGGTCATCTCAGCAATGAAGCCAGAGAAACCAGGCAGACCAAGGTTGGCGAGACCTGCGATGACATAACCCACAGCGAGGAAAGGCATGATCTTCATCAGACCAGCCAACTCGCGAATATCACGTGTGTGGGTACGTCCGTAGATCATACCGATGAGGGCGAAGAAGAGGGCCGTCATCAGACCATGAGAGAGCATCTGCAGAATAGCACCTGTTACAGCCGTCTGACTCATCATCAGCAGGGCGAAGAGCACCAGACCACAGTGAGACACTGAAGAATAAGCGTTGATATACTTCAGGTCGGTCTGTACACAAGCACTCAGCGCACCATAGACGACAGAGATCGTGGTGAGGATCAGGAAGATCCACGACAGATCCTGAGCGGCATCAGGCAACAGGTACATGGCTACACGGAAGCAGCCGTAACCTCCGAGCTTCATCAGCACACCAGCATGGAGCATCGACACGGCGGTAGGCGCAGAGGCATGACCGTCGGGTGACCATGTGTGGAACGGGAACAGGGCTCCCAGCACACCAAAACCGATGAAGATGAAGGGGAAGAAGATGTTCTGGATCCAACCAGGGATGGCATGGGCAGCAGCAATCGTGGTCAACTCGAACGTGTAGTTACCACTGTACTGGCCGTTGAAGAAGTAGATACCCAGCAGACCGAGAATCAGCAGTGCCGATCCTCCCATCAGCATGAGCGTCAGTTTCATGGCTGAATACTCCTTATGGCCTGAACCCCAGACACCGATCAAGAGGTACATCGGAATCAGAGCCACCTCGTAGAACATGAACATCGTGAAGAGGTCGGTGCTGATGAAGAAGCCATAGACACCCGTTGACAGCAACGTGAACCAGAGGAAGTACTCCTTGGTGAGCGGTTTGAGCTGCCAAGAGGCGAAGGTACCTGTGAACACGATGATGCTCGACAGGAGCAGCATCACCACAGAGATACCATCGACACCGACGGAATATGCGATATTGAGCGGACGGAACCAAGGTGTGCTGTAAGTAAGCAGCATCTCAGCCTCATTGCCACCAGCACGCTGCTGGATGAAGTAGATCGTCAGCCAGATTGAGAGGGCAAGCAGACATGATGCACCTGCCACCATCACACCACGCACCTGATACAGATTCTTAGCCAACCAGAGGCCAAGCAGCATCAGAGCGGGAATTACTACGAATAATGTTAATATACTCATATCTTTAGATGCATAAAAGGATTAATGTTAATGCAACTGTACCAGTGAGGAACCAGACGGCATACTGGCGCACATCGCCACTCTGCCAGGGACGGATGGACTCACCGGCCTCGTTAGCACCCCAAGCCAGGAAGTTGAACGTGCCGTCAACGACATGACGGTCGAACCAGGCGATCGGTGTGGAAACGAGTGCAAAGATAATTCTATGTGTGACGAACTGCCAGATCTCATCCTGATAGAAACGCTTGTAGGCTGCACGATGCAGTTTGGGGAACGTCTTGTACAGGCGATCGGCAATCGGCTGACTCTCACCCTTATAGATATAGGTAGCCAGACAGATACTCAGGATGGCGATGATCGTCGATGTGGCAGCAATCTGCGTATCGAAGTGGATGGTGTAGTCGGTACCAGCGGCAGACACATAGCTACCGAAGCTACCGCCCCATCCGAGGAAGCCACCCAGTGTGGAGTAGATACCCACACCCATGGTGATCACACAGAGTACAATCAGGGGAATGGTCATCGAAGCAGGAGCCTCATGGGGCGTATGGTGCTCATGAGCCTCAACATTCTCTGTACCCCAGAAGATACCGTAGTAGAGACGGAACATATAGAAGGCCGTCATGGCGGCGATGCCTGTCATGATCCAACCCACCACAGGACTGTACTGGAAACAGGCAGTAATGATCTCATCCTTCGAGCTGAAGCCTGAGAAGAATGGGATACCTGCGATAGCCAGACAGCTGATGAGGAAGGTGATATGCGTAATCGGCATGTACTTGCGGAGACCACCCATCAGTGCCATTTCGTTAGAGTGGACGGCATGGATGATACAACCTGCACCCAAGAAGAGGCAGGCCTTGAACATAGCATGCGTAAACAGGTGGAACATACCAGCCATGTAACCCAGCTGAGCGTGGTTGTCCATCAGGGCCTCATGACCTGGCAGTGACACGCCGAGTGCCACCATCATGAAGGCAATCTGAGAGATCGTAGAGAAGGCGAGCACACGTTTGATGTCGCTCTGGGCACAGGCCACGGCAGCAGCATAGAAAGCAGTGAACACACCCACCCAGACCACAATGCTCATGGTGTGAGGCGCATAGGCGATCCACAAGGGGAACATACGGGCGATCTGGAACACACCAGCCACCACCATCGTAGCAGCGTGGATCAGTGCAGATACAGGCGTCGGACCCTCCATGGCATCAGGCAGCCAGATGTGCAAGGGGAACATGGCAGACTTACCAGCACCACCAATAAACATCAGCGTGAGTGCCGTAGGAAGGATCAGACCACCAGCAGCAACAGCCTTCGCCGTGTTACCCTCGATGAACGGTGTCGTACCCTGCCCCATCACGATGTCACCAGCAAACGAGAAGCTGAACGAATCGACGAAGTAGCCGAAGGTGAGGATACCGATCAGGAAGAACATATCGGCAAAGCGCGTCACGATGAACGCCTTCTTAGAGGCTGCGATGGCAGGCTTCAGAGGATAGTAGAAGCCGATGAGCAGGTAAGAGCTCACACCTACCAACTCCCAGAACATATACATCTGGAAGATGTTGGTGGCCAATACCAGACCCAGCATAGACATCGTGAAGAGTGAGAGGAAAGCGTAGTAACGCTGGAAGCCCTTCTCACCGTGCATGTAGCCGAATGAGTAGATATGAACCATCAGCGAAACGGTTGAGATCACGATCAGCATCACCACGCTGATAGGATCCAACAGGATGCCGAGGTCGAAATGCAGGTTGCCCAAGGGCAGCCAAGTGAAATTATACGGAACAAACGTCTGATAGATGCCGTTGACGCGATCCGCACCGAAGTACTGGAACGCCGTCAGATACGACAGGATCGTGACGATGCCAAGTGAACAGGTACCAATCAGACCTGCCACCTTGTGCTGCATCTTCATGCCAGCCAGTCCA
>JAEEGG010001747.1_pt1 | contig 57695 bp, 56 predicted proteins | sample 9134161 | NCBI WGS metagenome assembly JAEEGG01 (sample SAMN16246543, study PRJNA631951) | gut metagenome | biome: gut microbiome; feature: rumen; material: CR-attached | host: Bos | place: Iran: Karaj | collected 2018-10
AAGCAGCTGCTTCAAATCATCGGTACAATCATCACCACTATCGCTGGCACCCTCTGCGTGCAATCTTGCTCACCTAATTGGTTTTAGCTATGCGACGCATCGATCTAATTATCTGTCACTGTTCAGCCACTCGCGTCACTCGCGACTTCTCTCCTGAAGACCTCGAAGCCTGTCACAAGGCTCGAGGTTACAAGACCACTGGCTACCATTACTACATCACCAAGGATGGCAAGCTCCACAAGTGCCGCCCCGAGGATATGATTGGAGCCCATGCCCGTCGCTACAACGCCCACTCTATTGGCGTTTGCTATGAGGGAGGTCTCGATGCCAATGGTAAGCCCGACGACACCCGCACCCCTGCCCAGAAGCAGACCCTCATCGCCCTGCTGCGTGCTCTGAAGGCCGATTACCCCGATGCCCAGATCCTTGGCCATCGTGACCTTCCCTGGGTCAAGAAGGACTGTCCTTGCTTCGACGCCCGTGCTGAATATTTAAATCTCAAGCCCCTTAAACTGGAGCAGTAAACTTAAACCGTTATGAACTATGATACTATCAAGAGCGCCACCGCGCTACTTCTTACAATGATTCTCTTCCTTGGCTAATACATCTTCCATCAGACCTCAGCTTTCTGACATCTTGTACTTTTTCATAATCTTTTCGATTCTCCCTGCCTGCTGAGAAGCCCGCAGGGCTTTTCATTAATCAAGGCTCAATACTTTTTACCTCGTAGAAACCTGACAAGATCTCGCGCTTAGAGTTCTTCAATTTCACAGTTGCCTCTTGATTATGAATATGGTCATAGACGATTACACGAGTATTCCTTCCATAAGAATCTAGCGATATTTTTTCACCTCGTAGTATATTTATCTCCTCATTTATTTTAATACCCATGTCTAATATCGTATTGCAAGATGCATGCAAACTATCAATAGATATATCCAAAGTGGTTTTACTATCTATCTTATTTATGAAAGATTCAGTAAGTCGCAGAAATTTTCCACCATCCTCCAAAAGCCACTTATAGTTCCTTTCCATAAATGCAATAACAGCAGAATAGAAAAACAACATGATATAATGCTCCTCAAACAATGGATGATCAGGTACTTTAACAAACCATTTCTTTGAGTTAATTATCACCTTCCTCACACGATAGAAATCTCTCTCTTTAATGTCTTTCTGTAATGGAAAAAGGACTACTCTCACTAACACATCTGGCAGGGAAATTTTGGATTGCAACTTTGACAGATAATCATAACAATATCTTCCTAAGTCATTCAACAAGTCTGCATCATGGGCTTGTTGAGCCCAAACTGCCATGACATCAACCATGCTAATCTCTGTCGGTTCTATTTTACCTTCCTTTGTCTGGATGATAATCCATCTAGCAAATTTTTCTGTTTCAGGAAGTTCATTTTTACCCAAGGTAGCACAGATGGTTGTATAGACATCCTCCTTCTTCTCATAGAACCATTTAAACATCGGCTCTATTTTACCGAGAAGATGAGGGTGGTACAATATCACTTCAGCAAAAACTAGCAATGCGTAATACTTCGAGAAAGCCAGCGCATTATCAAAATCATCAAGAACAGGTTTCTCGCTTGCATTAAACATTAGATTTACAAGTTCATTAATGATTTCTTCTTTCTTCTCACTTGATTCTGTACATTTGTATTTATAATAATGAAGCATTATCTGCTCATCGCCCTGCGCATAACTTATAGCACTGTCGAAAGCCCTTACTGCAGCAACATTATCACCCTTATTTTTATAAATCAGACCGCTATAATATAATATCAATGCATATAAATGGTATTCATCTGCGTTATCTGTTATATTATTCAACATCTCATATAGCATGTGCTCAGCCTCAGAATAAAGGGTTGTATCATGCATCTCAGAGATAGTTTCAGCTATTCCAAGTTTAACGCGTGCTACATAAATTTTATCTTTCTTCAGATTCAAACACTCTTTATAAACCTTAAGTGCATCTTTAAAAGATTCTGAAGCGAAAAGGTTTTGGGCTATTTTATATTGAGCCTCCGAATAGAGAGACGAATCGATTTCAATTTTCTCAAAATAAGATATTGCCTTCTTATTCTGATATTGTCGATATAAGCTTTCACCTAATAACAAGAGAATTTTGTCGGTCTTATCATTCTTCTCGGACGTTCTATAAAGTGTTTCCAAAACCAGTTGAGCTGACTTATAATCTTTATTTATAAAGATAAGTCTTTCAGCTTTATCAAGCGCTTCCTGGGTGTCCACTTCCTTATTTCCTTGCTTTTTAACCCAATCTATAGGTAGCGACTTTTCTAATATGGGGTTCTTAAACTTTATTGTATCTGAATCAAAATTGATTATACCCCCTAAATACAGTTTCTTTCTCTGATCTGCAGTAAGAGAGTCTGTCATATCATAGATTAACTGCAACACAACATCCCTTAATTCAGGATCATTTGCAACTTGTTTTCTTATACCATCTATAGGTACTTTATCACAAGTCGTCAAATAATATTCGTTCACAAGGTTATTAATCCCATCAACAGTACGCACTCCGCGTTCTTCTATAATCTGACACAAATCCCATGTCAGTCTTGGGTGTCCGCAAGTCCAAAAGAATATTTGATTATAAAAAACCTCATCATACTTACCAGATAAACCCGCTTTTTGCAGAAAGGAATCAAACTCTTGGCGAGTAAAATCTTTTACGTATATCTCCTGACCAATATTAAAAGGAGAGATATCAGGATTTTTTATAATATCCTTAGGTTCCATTACTCCTGAAAGCAAATAGCTCAGTTTGCTTAAATCTGGATAATTCTTTCTTTGGAAATAATGGCTTCTAATCAGGGAGAACACATTATCAGAAAAGGACATTCTTGTAAGAGCATCAATCTCATCGAGTATGATGACCAACTTATCAACAGCCCCAATAAGTAATCTCAAGTCTCGAGTAAACTCTCTTTGCGTTGTCAGCGGCCTTGAATTTCGCCTTTGCTCTATAATTTCTGCTTCCTTTTGGAATATATCTTTATGCGTATCTATTGTGATGTCAATTATCTCATCATAACACTCTGCTTCTGTTTCACAAAATATGCTTGTGAAATCTATATATGTAAATACATTCCGCTCGTTTTCAAGAACATCTTTTGTATGCAACAATAGATTGGTTTTACCCATCTGTCTTGCAACAAGAATATAACCAGGACGAGTCATATTCTGTATAACCGTCCTGATTTGCCTATCAGCATCTCTTTCTACATAGAGAGTTGGTGGCACTATTGTATATGATTGTAATATCTGTTCCATCGTTAGATTTGCGCTATCGAACTTTTACTGATGTTTATTCTATTCAGTAAACTATGAGAACGTAAGCAGTCCTTAATTCGCCGAGGTGAACAATTCATTGCTTCAATAAATTCGGAAGCAGAGAGGTCTTGTAAATGGTAATTAATTTCGTCTGTGATAAGACCATACAGATCTATGCACTCATCAACACTCCATTCTTTCATCTCCACAAATCTTAAATAAGTAGTAACCTTTTGTTGTATATCATGGATTGAGTTAAGCGGAGAAGCAATGGATGACAACATAAATTTAATCGTTACAGGACATCCCTTAATTGGTTTGGATATTATGAGGCTACACAACTGCTGGACAAACTCAGCAAACAAATCTCCATGTTCTTCTGACAAAGGAATCTCCTCTATTACGATATAGAACCGACCGTTTTCGACGTTATCGCCAACAACTTCAGCAATAGCTTTTGCTAACTCATGTAGTTGGGAACATCCATTTTTTACTGGAGCAGAGAAATACTCACATATTTCTTCATAAATATACTGGAACATTCTGAGGGTTGGCTGATTTACCATTGTTGACATATCGATAAAAACGCTCTTTACATCCATTAGTTCAAGAGAACGAAGAAGAGCAACTGTTTTACCAACGCCAGATTTACCAAATACCCAACATCCTTTTACCATTGTGGCGTTATGTATTAGTTCATCAACAGGCCGCTTCAAATAAAAGGGCTCACAATCAAGGGCATAATCATCGAAAAGCACAAGTTCTTCTAATACTCTGTCAGGATGATAATAGAATTGAGATTCCTTATCATCAAACAGACCTATGAGTAAATCATTTCTTTGAAGAAGAGATTGTAATGCGATACAAGCGCATCTGGCAGCATCGTCTTGTTTTTCATGCTTCATCTCCCTTTTATTACCATCACCGAAATCACATATAGCCTTCATGAGAATCCAGGGCATATTAGCATCTTCACAAGCACTTGCAAGACCTATACCCTCCATTTCACCACCTCGAGCTTCTTGGAATTGTTTCTTTAACTTATCTCGCTCTGTTAAGTCATCAATCAATTTTTCACCACTCAAAAGAGGCGAGACCTCAATATGCACATCTTCGGCAAACAGATTCTTAACAGACCATGTTTTACTTATCTCTTCAAAAGCCTGGACAAGGATAGGGTTAGCATGATGCCATTCCCCCCGGTACTCCTGCTGTCCATCTTTCAGTTTCTGGTTTTCATATGGATATATGCTTTTTGAGACTAACACATCGGAAAAATGCTGTTCCTTTCCATTCTCATCATCATTATACATGCCAAATGCGATACCGACCATTATCACACCTTTTATGCAAGGCCAATCGGAAAGAGCATTGCGTGTAATCAGAGTAGAAGATCCTGCTTCCTGGGTTCCCATATGAGTACACTTACAATGTATAATATTATGCTGGCCAATTTTCCCCAAACGGTAGACACGTCCTTCGTGTTCCGTTTCAATAACACCTGCATTAGATATGGGCTGAATAAAAGGTATCAGTGAATCTGTTTCCCTATCTGTCACTGTCAGAATAAGGAAATCTGCCACATTCTCTTTCTTCAATATATGATAACTAACTTTCATTGTATAGTTATAACATTTTAAATAATACCAACGATGTGCTCATTACCATCCTTATCCTTGACAGTACCAATTATATACGAATCATATTTCCCTGCTACGGGCAAATTACCAAATCTCCCGAAGCAGGTAATTTATCACAAGATAAGCCCTTTGTTGGATATTAGTCAGGCCCTTGTATGTAGTTGCAAAATCCGCAGGAAAGTCATAATCATCCACTATTTGTGGAGTTGTTACCAAATTCAAGAAATCATTTCCAAAAGTATCATCTATATCGTGTCTGTATGCTATACCACATAAAGGATAAGCATCCTCTGTACGGTAATTTTTGGGAAGAACCAAGACCTCATTATTCCTTTGTTCTAGATAGACAAGCTTGATATTAATTGTGGATTTATAATACACATTAATATTAGGATTAAGCTTTTGAGCAAGATACAGATTTATTCTATACTGGAAATATCTCAGGAAATTAAACTGTAGAATACTGATAGGCACGTCGGCCTTAGGTTCATAAGTAGCCTTCTGCAAAAACTCATCCAATATTCTTTCTAGCGATTTTAGATTACATCCTCTCACGTTCTGAATAAGAGAATACAAGAATCCCCTAATGGATGATTGCCCTGTCGACTGCCCATTTAGTATACGTCTCACAACAAAACAATCCATATATTCTGCTATCATCCTAATCTTCGAATCCACCACTGAATCTGTATCCGTTTGGCTGATAGCAGAAAGATATAGCGGATAAGCAAGAGAAGAAGCTATCGAATAAGGCAGACAGGTCCTGATAATCTCTAATGGTGTAACAAATTCATTTTCAGCTCTACGAATTTTTGTAAAAACACTGATGTAAAATCTCATCTCATTCGAAACAAAGTTAAGTATATCCTTGTCCGACTTAAGTGAGAAATCACTATAATTACTTTTTACCCATCGATGGAAACCTGCACCTATCGTTTCAAAATCATTGTTTTTCTCCGAATAAGCCAAATACTTACCCCTGAGCCAAGCTCTGAAAAATTCCGTTTCCGTTTCTTTGTCTACATGATTAAGCAAATGTATATTTTGAATCCATTCGTCATTGCATTTTTCCCTCAGTTCAACATTTTTTACTTTCGAAAGAATAAAGCTCTTCATCATTTCAACCGAAGTCAGGTTTAGCCCTCTATCATTCATAGTTTCGAAAATCGTATAGGCATTTTCATCAGAATACGACAGGATTTCAACGAACATCAGCTTTTCCTTAAGCCAGCATGTAAACACAGGGATAATTTCCTCTTTTCTCAGTCTCTCTGGGAATAGTTCTTGTAGCTCATAATATCTATCTAGGATATTCTGCTCAGAAATACTCAATTCCCTATCTACTAAAGCATCGCCTTTAAATAGGCAATCCATCACCTTTTCGCGATCTGCAATCTGAAGGTTATATGACTCCTTTCCAAATTTTTTTTGATAGACCAGTGATTTCAGCTCATCTTTTGTTTCCTCATAGATGTTCATCAAATAAATGAGAATCAAAGTCAGAGACGTCAAACGTTGCTGTCCGTCTATCAACGAGCAACTATTACCTTTCTGGTATACAATATATGGTCCAAGGAAATATGGCTTATAGGAAATCACATCTTCCTCAGTATCTCCATCCTTATATGATTCAAAGAAACAGAAGTCCAAATCATACAACAGCTGTTCCATGTGCTGCTTTTCCCACTTATACTCTCTCTGGAAATAGTCAATCTTATATCTTTGACTTAACACCTCTGCAAGTGTTCTACCTTCACCTTCAATCTTGTATAGTATTTCCTTGTCCATATTAATAGAGTTCTTTAGTTATCAATGTAAGCATATTGTAAGCGTATTCATATATCTGGAGCGTCTTAGGTGTCACATCTATTTCCGCATGTACAGCTTTGCAGCGTAATTCATATAGCACATGCATAATTGACGAACAGATGGCATCCTTGTCATTACAGAATTTTGACTTACCTATCTTAATTGTTCCTCCCTTCAAATCCTTCACATCCTTAATCTCAATGGGATTAATGGCGTTAAATAACTCTTTCATGAGTTTCTTCTGCTTCGCATCATAAGCCCTCATTCTAGCAACCTTGGTTGTGAAGTCTGCCAGGTTCCATTCTGCACAATTATAGATGACAGCCACCGCATGACTTCTCAAGTCCTCAGCGATGACTTCAACACTCTTGGCGGGTTTCCCTTGAGTATTATTCTTCTGATACCTCACGACCTTGAACTTCACACCATTCTGACGATCCATCTTATCGAAAGTGGTAGTGTTAGGTCGCAATTCAATCAGCCCGAAATAAATCGGGTTCGGGGCTGCAGGTGCCGGCACATCTTTATTTTTTAGTAAATCCTCCAACAAGTTAAACTGATTCTGAAAAAACATACAGTCAAAATTACTTGTTGTATTTTGAATCAGTTGTTTTATCCTGCTATATAAGGCATTACCTGTATTATCTTTAAAATATTGGAAACTGCTTCTGTCATCTTGTTGTCCCGTAACAGACATATACCACGCGTTAAATGGTATCCACCGATTGATATACATCAGCGGATAGCTAGGCTCCGTCAAAGATTTCCATGACTGAATACAGTTATTGATATTTCTATGCGGCATACTCTAAAAAATCACTCGCTAGATATAAAACACATACTCCTTACCAGTCCCCCACTTCTCAGATACAACAAATAGTTTATGCCACCTTTCCCAAATTTCCTTCAGCACCCAGAAATCTGGATGATGATGTTCATTGGTAGACCCTGTCGACACAATATATTCACGAGGACTGCCATCTCCCATCTCATGTCTCCAATTATATTTAGAGCCATGGTGAGGCACCTGAACAGTACCAACCTTATCATACTCTATCTTGCCTTCAAGTCTATTCCATAGTTCGTCATTATCCTTTGAGTCAAAATCACCAAAGTAAATACAATGTGCTAATCTGCGACACGGCTTCACCATTGTGTTAACAGTAGGGCGTGAGTCCACCACCAGCGTATACAAGTTATCATCAGCACTCTTCATCGCCTTACGATAAGCATCTCTAACTTTCGAACGACAGCCTCTTACCAATCCATCGACATTTAACCGTTCTCCATCCATCGCCCCATCTATCAGAGTCAATTCATGAACAAAGCCTATTGCCCGAGGGTCATCTGTCTCGATAGAGTTAAACGGTACATATTCCCAGAAAGGAATGCCAGATAAGATACTTCCAGATGCAATACGTTTGCCATTTCTCGGCAGCAATGTATTACCTCTGTTCCTTTGCCCTCCCGCTCCTTCTTCATCGAAAGGTAATACACCAATGATTTCCTCAATCCCTTTTGGTGGTTTCTCGTCATAATAAATACTTTGGATGAAACTGTCAAGCTCAATAGTATCTGACTTATCTGTTTCTTTATCATTCAGGAAGTTTGCCGTCCTTGTCAACGTCAGAATCTCTTCAGTCAACATAGGGATTATTATCTTGCCGACAGTGAGATTATCAAGAAGCCATTTTAACCCATTGATATGGTCTGCATGAAAATGCGAGATTAACAAATAATCTATATACTGGTGATTTCCTAAGCTATTCTTAAATTGCATTATCTGCTGTTCCAAACTAACATGCATGCAAGCCTTCGCAGTCTCTGTTCCACAGTCATAGACCACTGCATGTTGCTTTCCGTCTCTCCCTACAAACAATTCAGTATAGAAAGCCCCTTGTCCTACTGGATGAAAAGTTCGAATCACATTCATAGCGCGATTTCAAAGCTCAGTACATTCATAATTCCTTAAGTAATCCATATCTCCGATAGTCCTGCGTAGCTCTGCTACGCGAGTCTCCCCTTCTCCTTCAGTTTATCTTTGAATCCATGATTTGTGGCATCTATCCATTGTTTCCACTGTTGTTTCAGATTCTCTTTCTCTGTTTGGATGAGTGCGAGGTGATCTATTTCTGCCTCTTTCAGGTTCTTGACACACTCTTTCACCAGGTCTATCTGCCATTCTGCTACAGAGCCACTCATGATTCTCACGCCATATGCTGCCCATAGCATCCCTTCAAAGTATCCTTTGGCAGTATCAATGTTATGATTTGTATCCATTTCCATCTATCCGTAGATTCACGTGACGAGAAATTGCCTCCCAGTCACTTCAGAATCGAAATAACTTTAGTTTCTTCCAAACAAAGTGTTCCACTCGCACTATTGGTTCAGAAATCACCTCACCAGGATAACTAGTCAAGAATCTCATATTTCTCTTGAACCTGCGACAAGCTTGCTTTGCACGAGAACTTAAATACCCGTGTGCGTTTATTTCAGCCATACGTGGATCACTATGGCCAAAATTCCCAGAAAGCATTATTTCATTCATAAGAAATATACCATCAAAAAAAGAAGCAGGGCACAAAAGCATCTCGTCTTTCATTCCACAAACCTCTCTCAGTACATACATTAATGCTCCTGCAAACTTCTTCATACCCAAATGAGCAACAATTTTCATTGTTTCTTCTTTTGAGCGCGTATGCTTCTTATTCCAAGTTGTCAACAAAAAGAAATAATCAATAATCTGCCTCAGACCTACTCCCTCATCAATCAAGTGTCGATAAATGTGATTCATCTGATAAATCACATCCTCATCTACCTTCATCACAGGAATAACCTCTCCATCCAATTCTGCGTATTCTCTACAAGCCTCTAAATTACCATAATACTTCTGGAATCTTCGATTCTTGAAAGGTTCACTCATGAAAGATGGCCTGAGATGAATTTCTACAGGTACTCCATTTTTCTCGACATGACTTGTGTGCAGCCAACACAAACCATTCATATCATAATTGACCTGCACATATTCAATAATTGTTCGTACAGGATGTTTACAACTATTATTAGGAACGACCCAAACATCTATATCTCCGCAACTTCTACGATTCTTCATCTCCAGTGGGTAATACCTATAGTTTGATTGACCTTTTAATACACAAGCATGAAAGCCATCATGTTCTAATTGCTTACAGATTATATGGCAAGTCTTGGTAGTTAGCACATTCTGCGACTCAATCTGCTGACATATACCAATCCACTGAAGCAATATATTCTGCGGTGGGCATTGATTTATAGGCAATCTTTCCAGACCTGCAAGCATAATACCCGCCACTGCTTGCCGTTCTGCTTCACCATATATAGTTTCCCATTCTGCAGACGAAGGCACGCGTGATAGTTTTTCACGTGTGCCTAGCATAACTTGAAGCATTTCTATGAAAATGTATTGCATAAAATTTTAAACGAGAAAATGTGATCTAATTCATCAAAATTCGCTTTCTCGCGCTGCAACCCTTAATTCATCCAAAATCCAAGTACATTCCATGCCTACCAAAGCGTACAGAATACATATCACGGTATATACAATCATCTTCAGATCATAGAAAATGCTTGCTTTCTGCACATATACATATTCCAATTCTCTACGTGTAGGATACACCTTTTCCATATACTCCTTCTCATCGGTTATCTGGTCCCCATAGATATAATCATACAATGCTGCCGGCCCACTCAAGCCAACAGGAACTTTAGCTGCCTCATTCCACTTTCCATAACGAAACATATCAAACTGGTCTTCAGCTACAGGACGAGGCCCAATGATTGACATAGATCCGTTCAGGATATTAATCAACTGGGGCAGTTCATCAATCTTGGCCTTACGGATAAAATGACCGAACGGGAATATGCGGTCTTCATCGGGTCTAAGACAGGCTTCAGAACCTTTTTTAGGTGCTCTCAACACTTTCATTGACCTGAACTTATACATCTTGAACGATTTGTTCCCCTTTCCAATGCGATTCGCCTTATAAAAAATTGGCCCCCAGTCACTAATCAATATTCCAATAATGGTGAATAGGAATATAGGAGACAGGACAACAAGTGCAATAAATGCACAAATGAAATCAAATACTCTCTTAATAAAACTATACATAAATATCAATTTTTTACACTAAACCCTGCAACGACAGGGTTATGGTCGCTCAAATTCGTATCTATCACTTTTACACTTTCCAATTTCAGTTCTTTCGAATGCAGGATATGGTCAATTCTCAGCCTCAGCCAACCATCGTGAAAAGTATGCCCATATCCAAAACCTCCTTCCCACCACGCATCCTTTAAACCGCATGTTGTTAAAGTATCCAATGGTGCCGAGCAATTAAAATCATTCATGTCTCCCATCACAATTACAGGATGATCCGATTCCAATAAAGCTTCCTTTGTCCTTAGTGCCTGATAACAACGCAATTCTTGAGCTCCTTTATACCTGTCAAAGGAAATGGTATCACTTTCAAATACCTTCTCTATAGAGTTCCCTTCATAACGATTACTCGCCATGTGAACACCAAATATCTGGACGGAATCATTTTCCACAGGAATAGTTGCCTTTATTGTTTGAATACCTTTCACCCCTTTGGGGGTATGTACATGCCCTGAATTGGACATTACTCGTTTACTATAAAAAATATCACCACTTATTCTATAGCTTTGATATTTTTCTGTATACGGGTATCTCGTTCTTAGTATTGAATCCATCAATAAACAACCTTTAAGGTAAAATTCATTTAGTTGAACGAAATCCGCATCCACCTCCAATATCAGTTCTGCTATTTTCCTCTGCCTTATACTATCAGTCCCTTTCGAACAATGAATATTCCATGTCATTACTTTCAAATCCTGATGCTCATTGCCAAATAAGGGATGTATGGAAATCACCTCATACTTCCAGTTCAGACAGCCAGCAATCAGTATTATTGAAAGGCAAACAACAATCGCAATCTTTATTTTCGACTTCAAAACAATTCTTGGTACTTTATTCTATTTCATCGAGTTTCTCGGCTCTACCTTCTCAAACGATTCTCTCAGCCCAACAATTTGATATTCAAAATTGTATGTACTCATTGCCATATCATAAGTGCTGTCAGAGAACATCTTTCCAACGGGTCTCATAAAGTTTCCTGTTAACCAGATAAGCGGATTGAGAAGTTTCGTAATCCATATCTTATGGCCATATTTCTTAGCATAGAACCGTATAATTTCACAAGTGTCAGCATATTCTGCGTTCTGCGGGAACACAGTACCCCTAACATTATGCAATATTATTTGCTTAACAAACTCGCAAAGATTATCGATATAAAGCATACTTCTCTTATTGTGCCATGCGGGGAATACGGGCGTTTTTGTGGCAAGCCAAACTAGTTTAGGGAAATTGCCTCTACAACCAGGTCCATATATCATTGGCGGGCGCAAAATACAAACCTGAAAAAAAGGGCTATCCAACTGCTTAATTCCCAACTCACCTTGTAACTTGCTATTTCCATAAAAACCATTGGGGGCTGGCTGTGTTTCTGCTGTAATCTTTTTCCCAGCCAACGTCTTCACCTCTTTATAGACTATCATGCTGCTCATGTGGATAAATTGTCTAACGCCAGCCGCTTTTGCAGCCTTGGCAATCTCAATCACCATATCGCGATTTACAGCATAATATAGAGGTTCTTCACCTTTCTGGGCTTTCACGTGAGCAATTCCTGCTACATTGTAAACAACATCGTATTTCGAGAAATCCGCCTTCTTCCAGTTATCATTAAGAGTATCCACAGCATCCACCTCGAACAATTCTGGTGAACGCTTAAGCCACTCTTCTACTTTGGTGCCGATATAGCTTCCAGCACCGGTAATCAAAACCTTTTTCATTATTCTTGGAACTCAGTAATATTTGAGCCTTCTCTCTGGGTGAATTCTTTCACCACTTTAGCAGGCGATCCCATTGCGACTGTATATGGAGGAACATCTTTCAGAACCGTTGAACAAGCACCAATAACAGCGCCATCTCCGATTGTCACGTCTGGCATAATCATCGATTCCATACCGACCATCACGCCCTTGCCTATATGAATCTCTCCATATCGATAACCACACTTGGCTGCATTGTCTCCAATATGATAATCCTTTAGATTGCGCTGATGGCATAACAAACGACAGCCTGCTGTGATATGCGCATAATCATCTATATAAATCATTTCGGCATGATTTAAATCCACTCGCACATAATCGCCAATAAAAACATTTTTACCCACATGGCAACCAATTCTTCTTAGAAGCCAAGGACGTAGCTTGCGAGGACAGAAAGGAGCCAGTATAGGCCAGTCCATCATTTTCTCTAAACGCTTACGATAGATGTTTCCAAAGAATTGCTTTATAACTCTCCACAAACTAACGTCACCATATTCCTCTTCTGAATAGTTGAAGCCAAGCAATCTCAGAAGTTTGTATGTAGTACTCAATTTTTTCTGTTCCATTTCTTATAAGGGTTTATGCGACAGGATAGATTTTATATATAATCATTCCATCGCATCTATAATTGAATCATTCCTTTCCAATCATACCTTTCCGTCTTAAATGTCTGACCAAGGAAATTACTGATTATCTTGACAACGTATGCAGAAATAAAGATAACCAAGAAAGTAAGTATGATATTAAGAGGAAATAGTTCTATCAGATTGCGTCCTATACCAAAGCAAGAATTTCCAATAAGATATATTTCAAGACAACATGCAGATATACCATATATTAACCAATATGCTCTTTTATTCAGATATAGTCTTAATACTTTCCCATTAGAACAAAGCTTATACATCATAATTATTATCCCAATTAGCACTGGTAATAGCACGATATGAAAAGACTTCATAATTGGAAAATGATTCCACATCACTTGATAACCATAATAGATAGCCAATAAAAGAACCAAAATACCAGCATACAACCAACCACTATGTTCCTTTTGACTTTTCTTTTGATTGTTTATATAGTGGCTAACAAACGCGCCAGATAACATTACCATGAAAAAACTAGGCCAGCGAAGGTAAGTTCCATCCTTCAGAAAGAAGCATTCCTTATCCCAATTCCAAATGAACCACACTAATACGATGACTGAATCTATCAGGAAAGCAACCCATATCTTATTGGGCAAAAACCTCTTAACAAACCAGAATACTGCATAGAAAACAAAAATAGCTTGTACAAACCAGCCACCAAAATTAATTATTACATCTCTTAGCGTAGGGTCTTCATTCCACAAAACTATACCAATTAAAGCAACTGCAAACAGCGTGGGGAAAATACGATTAATCCTTCGTTTATACCAGTTAAAGAAATCTGTACTGCTCCCTAGCATTAAACAAAAGCCAGAACAGAAGAAGAACAAAGCATCACCTATTGCTCCTCCCGTAGACATAATTTTGAATTTTTCCGGGTATAAAGAAGCCATGTGACTATTGGTAATCAGGATAGCAGCAAAAAATTTCATTAAATCAATAGCATGATTCCTTTGGCTTTTATCTTCTTTGATTAACAACTGATTCATTCTGCGATCTTTTTATAAAACTATAATCTACTCCCATTCTAGGGTTTTTACCCAATCAGCGGTTGCCAGTACAGCATCTTTAAAGTTCCACTTGGGTTGATAACCGGTATCTCTATACAACTTGTTTACATCCACACTGGTATAGTCCACATGGAAGTCTTCATGATATGTACCAAGTCTAATCTCAACGCCTGGTGCCAAAATGTCACGTACCTCTCCTACTATATCCTTCAATGGGCGACGACGATCACTGCCAATGTAATACACGGAATCAATCTTACCCTTCTCACCTGCTAATACCAAGCCTGCAATGGTATCCTCAACGTAGTTCCAATCATATAGATGGATTCCTTCTGTCAGGTCAAGAGCTTCTCCGCGAAGCAGTTTGTGAACAAATAGGTTTGTTGAACGATGAGAACGGTCACCAACGCCAAATGTATTTGCAAAAGCGACACAAAGGAAAGGAACTCCCTTCTGTGCTGCCGTTGCATGTGCCATTACACGTGCTGCTTGCTTGGCGGCACCATAAACATTGCAATGTGCTCCAGCATTATGACTCAAGGTCTCATGTTCACTAATCATGTACTCGGAGAACGAGGTACTAAACAAGAAACGTTTGCATCCCATCTTGCCAGCCTCTGCCACAGCATCACAGATAGGTTTGATATTCTGAATCTGAGCGGCATAGTCATTCGTTGCCTTACCATAACCTCCCCATGCTAGATAATAGAAAATATCTATATCACGTGTCTGAGTCAACTCTGACAGATGGTCAAAATCTTCAAAGAAGGCTTTTACCAGCTCAAAATTCTGATACTTTTTGTACTCTTCCATATTCTCAGGATCGGGCACAAATGCTATTACATGTGCACCCTCCTCCAAATAATGCCTAAGCAAGTGCTGTCCTATAAACCCGGATGCACCCGTCATTGCAATTGTCTTCATCAATGATATATTTAATTATTTATTATCTAATTTCTAAATACCGTGTAACACGTTTACTAGTTTCATAATCAGCCAAACAGTTCTGCATATTGTTCACCTATGTGTTTCCATGTGAGTTCTTTTTTGGCTAATTCTGTCGATTTAATTGCTATATTCTTTAATTTTTCCTTTGTAGCCTCAGAAATAATCCTTGCCAAGTCATCTGGGGTATCAAAGAATAATGCAAAATCTTTGGTAACCTCATGGTTAACTTCTGCATTGTATGAGATTATGGGTAACCCCAAATTCATTGCTTCACACAGAGAAGGTGGAGTTCCACAGCGCGAATGACTATGTATATAAGCAACAGCGTTGGAACGTACTGCATTTAACTCCTTTTTGTCATATACACCTGGTATAAGAATGATATTAGGATACTTTCCGTTATATTTCTCATACAAATCTTGCCCATACTGTGAAACCTTGAAATTGGAAACAAGGACTAGTTTCTTCTCTGGTATTTTTGCAAAGGCTTCTAACACTATATGCAGATTGTTATCTACCTGAGCACGTGAAACACTTACATAATAATCATCATTCAAGAAAGGATATTTATTCCTTAAACTATCATCTGGAGAAACTGGAGTAGCCTGATCGCCACCATACCTTATTACGTGAGCCTCGTCAATATCAAATGTTTCTTTCAGACTTTTTACATACAGGTCATTATCAACCACATGTACAACCGTCTTTCTTACGATTTTTCTATTCCACCATGCCCAAAATCTGCCAAAACGTGAATACTTTTCTCTCTTCCATTCGTCGAGCCCCCCATGATTCAGATAAACAGGTTTCTTAAAACCGAATATCTGAAGTATACGAACCATAAAAAGGCCGGAAGACCCGAAGATAAAGAGAATATCGGCTTTCTTTGCAGAATCAATGACTGACCAAGCATCGTATGGTATGCTCTGCCAACCATTTGCAGAAAGTGGAAGGTATTTCAATTTGGCCCCCAAATAGATGTCACCAACTTTATCACGCGGTTGCTTCTTACTACAATATACAGTAATATCGTATTTATCGCTCAACTCACGTGTGAGATTTTCATAGAATGTTTCCGTTCCACCATAATTGGCAGGTATGCCGTTAGAACCTATTAAAGCCAGTTTTTTCTTCATATTCACTTAATCAAGATAACCTTGGTAATAGTTTTCGATATACTCCTTTAATGAAACCTTCCAATCGCGCATGGCATTTACGCCACGGATATTTAGTTTCCTAGTCCAAAGACGCTCACACGCAGGACGATCGGCAAAGTACTCTTTGGCAAAGTACTCTGATGTAACCACATTAATCTTGATTTCATCCTGTTTACCAAGAATTTTCAGCAACTCTTCGCATACTTCTAAGCGACTCGTCTGGCCACCGCATACACAGTTATACAAACCCCAATATTCTTTCTGTATGAGGTTCTTCACCGTGCGTGCAAAGTCCTGTGTATAGGTAGGTGTACCATCTTTATCGTTCACGATGAAGAGTTCCTTCTTGCCATCCTTCAATTGCTTCATAATCTTCTGAATGAACTTCTTGTCCTTCGACGGACCTGCACCCATCATCCAACCAGCACGGCAAACCAGATAACGTTTTGCATTTTCAACAACAAAGCGTTCTCCCATATACTTGGAACGTGCATAAACGCCCAGCGGATTAGGCTGATCCCAATCGTCATATAGTTGCTTCTTACCGTCAAAAATACCAGCGGTACTAATATACAGCAGAGGAATATCCAGAGCATTCGCAATATACACTGCATTCTCTACACATAGGGTATTGGTCAAATACACCTCGTCTGCATTCTGCTCACACCACTCCAAGTCTGTATAAGCACCAAGATGGAAGAGATAGTCCGGCTTGAACTCTTCCACATCCTTTTTATAAGCATCATAATCACGGAAATCAAGGAACGACAGCCAATCTGCGTTCACGTCCTTGTCCGTACACTTGATGATATAATCATCTTTAAACTGCTGATAAAATGCCTCGCCCAGCATACCGCCACAGCCGGCAATATAAATCTTCTTTTTCATTATATTTTTTTACTAACTAAAATCCAATCCAAACCTTTTTCTACATATTTACATAAATATACCAAAATGGTTGTAGAGATGGTAATTATCATTATTAAAAGCAACATATCCAAAACCATATTATTAGTAATGCCAACGAATGACCACGATCCTAAAGTAAATGGGTAATGGACAAAATAAATATAGTAGGAATAAACCTCAATAATTCCAAACACTTTTAACACTTTTGTCGGTTTTAACACCTTGGATCCCAACACAAATACAAGGAATATAGCATGGGCAGAAAACGCATGAAATGATATATTTACCAAACAATTCCAATTAGCGATATCACTCCAGGATATAATAGATAACACGAATACCAAAAAGCAAATACTCATCATCAAATACACATACTTTATTGTCTCTTTTGACCTGGATAGTAAGTATCCGACAGCATAGTTAAAAAACCAAGAATACCACCTTGCTATTGCGTTAGATTGGCCACCTAGCAGAAACAACAAGAAGGAAGCCATGCCTAAAACAATCAACATCATCCCTACCGTTTTGCCACCTCCAGACGTTACTTTCTGTAACAATGGGGTTATGAAATAGCATGCAAAAATAGCGGTAATAAACCATAATTGCCCCGCTCCATTAAAAGCTGTACCAATATATCCGTGACATAGATAAATCGTTTTAATTAAATTGACTTTATCATGAATTTTACTATCTATTTCAAATGTTTTATCAGCTCATTGGCCTTCTGATACTCCTGAGGATTACCTATGTCAATCCATGTTCCATTCAACGGGAACCGAATAACTTTCTTTCCCTCTGAAATCAATTTCTCAATAAGATCCGTAGCATTAAAGAATGTTTCATCAGGTATCTCATCTAATGCAGTACGTTTAATAAGATAGATACCAGCATTTGCATAATAATTATATGTGGGCTTCTCAATAAGTCCTTGTATATCGCGACCATCCAAATCAAAGATTCCATAAGGTACAGATACAGTATATGGTACTGCAGCTACCGACATTTCTGCATTATGTTCAATGAAATGGAGGTAAAAATCTTCATAGTTGATATTGGTAAAGAGATCACTGTTCATTACCAATATGGTATCGTTGTGAAACTCCTTCACAAACTTAATAGAACCAATGGTTCCAAGAAACTTTGGTTCGCGAACAGTTTGCACTTGTACACCCTGATGAGGTGTGGCATAATGTTCTTCTAATTGTTCTCTAAGGTAATTAACTGTTACAGAAATATTCTTCACTCCGTAATTAATAAGCCTATCTATATTGTGGTCAATAATGGCCTTCCCACCTACTGGCAGTAGTGGCTTAGGGGTCTTTTCTGTCAAGGGGCGTAATCGTTCCCCCTTGCCACCTGCCATCAAGACTGCATCAATGGGGAGTTGAGTCTTAAATTGCTCAAGGTCAATGATATCAACTATGTGATTCTGCTGGTCAAGAACGGGAACCAACTTCATTTTTAGTTCTTTTTGTTTCTTGAGCTCTTGAACCAAATTGCCATCTCCACTTCGAATATAATTAAAAGAAGAATGTGCAACGTCTTTAACGAAGGTATTTACAGTGGCACCAGAAATAAGAGCTCTTCGTGAATCACCATCCGTCAGGGTGCCTATCATCCTTTTATCGTCATCCAACGCAAAAAGCACCAATGGCCCTGTCTGAAGATCATTAATCCGCTTTAGCGCTTGAAGAAGTGTTTCATTTTGGTTAATAAGATACCGGCTATCTATCATACTATATTTTTTTGAACTTTGCGAATTTTCCTGTTTGTTCCATCAATGCCTTGCGAGAGTTAGGTAGCGCATCGCCAATAAAGTTAAAGAGATTAGCAGTTGCAACTGCATCTATATTGTCACTCGCCTGGATGGCCTCAATGAAGTGAGATTCATTTCCAGCCCCACCCGACATGATGATCGGCATATCAATGCCGTCAATAAAAGGAATGGTGTTCATGTTGTAACCAAACCCAGTTCCATCTTTTTTGATTGAATTAAGATAAATTTCACCTATAGGGAGCTTTGAAACGAGGTGAAGATACTCATTCAACTCCATTGGGAGTTCCTCTGAGCCGTTTTCTACATAACAATGAAATATACCGTCCTCTTCAATATAGTCTATTGATGCTACAATAGACTGGGCTCCATACTCTTTTGCTATCTCATCTATTACCTTGGGGTTCTTATACAGCAACGTATTGATAACCACTTTGTCCGCCCCATTCAAGAACAGATTACGGGCATCCTCATAAGAGCGTATGCCGCCACCTATGGAGATAGGGACAAACACATTGGGGATTATTTTCTTATATGACTCAATGAACTTTTCTTGACTGCGGTTTTCACGCGTCACATCCAGCAAAACCAGTTCATCAATAGAGAAGGCAATCTTCCCAAAATTGTAGTTCTTATTTATCCAGTTAGCATCCCCAACTCTCTGCAAACGAAAGTTGCGGCTAAGCATATAACCGCCATTATTATGCAGTAGAGTAAATATCAGTCGCTTCTTCTTCATTGTATGTTCACGAAATTCTTAAGGAGTGTCAATCCGTTACGCTGACTCTTCTCTGGGTGGAATTGTGTACCCATCACATTCCCGGCCTCAAACGAAGCGACGAACCTTTCACCATAGTCGCAATAGGCAACGCCTGACGTTTCATCGGTTGTCATGCGGTAACTATGCACAAAATAAAAGTCTGAATGGTTTTCCAAATCAGCATATAGTCTGAAACCTTCCGGTATTTCCACATCATTGAATCCCACATGGGGTACTTTAAATTCGGGCGAGGCCGCAAACTTTTCACATTTGCCATTGAAAAAACCCAGCCCTTCTGTGTATCCGTCTTCTGAACTTGACTTCCCTAATAGCTGCATACCCAGGCAGATACCCAAAATCGGTATCCGCCTGGTAATAACAGCTTCTTTGAGAATCTTGTCTAACCCCAAATTCTGGATATTCTTCATGGCTACGTGGTAAGATCCTACCCCAGGCAAAAGAATATGGTCAGAATCAAGGATTGTCGTTGCATCATTGGTATAAACAGACTCTATTCCCAAGTACGTCAACGCACTTTGCACGGAATAGATGTTGCCCATTCCATAATCAACAATTACAAGTGGCCTCATCTGCAATTCTTATTCTTCGTACTCAAAATCTTCACCGACAGTGAACTTGGGCTGCCAGATACCATCTATCTTTTCAAACAGTTGCTTGTTGACCCATTTATCAAGAACAGCATCAAATTCTTCCTTGGTCATCTGATAATAATCAAGATAGAGAGGAATGAACTGCTCGGGATACTGATTGTCATAGAGCTTCACAAGATTGATAGCCTGCTCACGAGTCATCGCACCACGACGGATCTCAATACCTGCATCCTGGGTAGCACGGCCAAAACCGAACTTCAGGTACATTAAATATGCATGCAAAGTGTAAAGAGCCTGGTCGTTCTGGGCAAAATTCGTGAAGGTGCCGGAATTGTTGTCTTGACGCTCCTGAAGGCCGCAATGTTCTTTTGCAACAATGTAATTACGGTACGGATCCCAGTTTTCATAATAAGACCAGTGGGTGAAGGTCAGTTGCTTCTTTGCAACGTCCTCGTCACTGGGGAATCTGAAAAAGTAGCAGTCTTTCTCCGTCAGGATTCCATCTGCGATGGCCTTGTCAAGAACCTTCTCGTAGCCACCTTCAAGATATACTCGCTTCATGTACTCAATGTCGTAGCAGCCAACATTCTTGTGCTCCGGATTGCCACCATATTCCACTTCTCCATCCTCTCCGTAGAACAAGAGGGGGATATTGAAATTAAAGGCTGTACGGATTACTGCTGTATGAATAGCGATGAGCCAACCATAGTAAGGGAAGCCTTTCTCAATGAACCCATACTTGTTCAGCACCTGCATGGTCTTGGAGTCTGGGCTGACATGAATGTGATTGTAACCGGAATCAATAAAGTTCTTAAGATTCTGATCACCAATTTCCAGCGAGAGTGCAGGACGGATGGTAATTGCAAGGGGGTTCATACCATACTTATGCTTCAGCATATAGTTGACGTACGAACCGTCCTTTCCTCCGCTACAAGGCACTATACAATCGAAGCCGCCATCCTTTGAACGGAACTTGTCAAGCAGAGCATGGAGTTCTTTTTGACGAGCATCCCAGTCAAGGGTCTTCTTTTCCTCTTGCCACTGGCATGCATTGCAATAACCACGTTCATCAAAACCGATACGCGGACGTGTAGACATGTTCAGACAATGCTTACACCAAAAAACTTTCTTTGTTGCCATAATTAAATGATTTAAAATTATAATTGTTTTAGAATTTTTGCCGGGACACCGCCTACAACGCAGAATGGAGGCACATCCTTAGTTACAACTGCGCCGGCAGCTACTACACTATTTTCTCCAATAGTTACACCTTTAAGAATAATTGAATTGGCACCACACCATGCACCCTTTTTAATGATAACCGGTGCACTAGGAGTGTAACCTTGTTCACTGATAGGTTTGGTTTTATCTGTAAAAGCATGATCGTTAGTATAAATATGTACTCCTGATCCAAATAGTACGTCATCTTCTACAACAATATAACCACCAACTGTATCTGCAAAGAACATACACCCAGGTCTCATCACAACGTTTTCGCCTAAGGTTATCTCGCTTGTATTCACAGCATACGAATACGGGCGCATCTCTGCAGTATCAGCAAATTGCTTAAACTTTTGCTTACAAATTTTCTTGCCTAATCTTTTAATAAAAAGGCGCCAATGTGTAAAGGGGCAGTCTGGCCCTAATCTGTCAGCCTCTTTGTCAAATTTTCGTTTTTTCAAAATGTCAGATATCAACATACTTTATTTCCAACTATTTGCTTTTTTAAACGTTTCCTTAAAAGAGTCCTCGTTCTCATAGAGGTATTTCGCAATCACCTGCATCAGTTCGTAGTCCTCCTCTGAGTCAATATCCAATATGCCAGTATCCTTCATCACCACTGCATCGCAATTGGAATTGAAGAAAGTTGCATGTTCCTTATTCCTCAATGCATCAGGGCTATAAGCATAGATTGAAGCATTCATATCATAAAATACCGGAGCTTCCTGGCGGGTAGTGAAGTTTGAAGGAATGGCCTTGCAAAAGAATCCATCCTCCTCTTTCACCATATTAAAGTAAGGGTTACGTCTGGATGGTGCAACAGAATAAACCACATCCACATCAGCACGTTGTTTCTTTCGCTCAATGGCATTTTTAACATCCTCTACAGTACGCAAAGGAGAAGTGATGTCCAAGTCAACCACCATATCAAACTTGCAAGCGAAAGCCTCTTCTGCTTTTTTCAAACTATCCAAGATGACAGCCACCTTAGGCACTTTATCACCAGCCAGGCTTTCTTCACGATGGATAATAGTAACAGGCACATCCTTTACCCTACGAACCAAATCTTTAAGAGGCTCGCTATCTGTGTTCAATACCACCTTAATGTCATCACCAGCGCCATATCTTTCCATATACAGTGCAATGTTTGCCATAGAATACCATACCAATGGCACATCCAAGAAGTCGCGGGCATTTTTGCCCTTTACGCCTTTGGAACCGGCACGGCCGCATAATGTAAACAGAATGTTCATATTAGAATTCTCCTTTTGCTATTTTCAGCACTTGGTACGCATGTTCCGGAGTGCTGTCGTTTATCGTTTTATTATTAATTATCTCAAAGAAATGTGCAATTTCTGCCATCTGGAAAGCATTACGTTCGCTGTCCAACTTGATGGTTTCTCCTTTCTTCAAATTGCTCACTGTACCAGCTATCAAATCACAATGAATCGTGTCATCATCTGTAAACAGGTCAAGTGTGCGTTGCGTTTGACGACCAAAGTAGTCAAGATGGAGCTCAAAGGTGGTCTTATCGTTCTTACCTATATAAATAGCCAAATCATCACTATCAATCTCCAGATTGGATACCTTATTAATCATTGAATGGTATTCAGTTGGCATTCCAAAGAGCCAAGTAAGATAATCCCATTCATGAATCAAATCAATACTGACTCCCCCACCCATATCTTTGTGAGCGCTATAGGTCTTGCGATAGTCCTGTCCAGGACGCCAATCAGGAAGATAGCTGGAAGACATTGCCCTTGCACATATCACATCATTTAGATTCACGTTCTGCTTGACATATTGCAGTACGGCATTGTAATGCAAAGGACAAGCAACATATGAAGGGATGTGTTTGATGGTCTCAAATATCTTCTCATCAACCTCTGTGCTATCAAACACTGGCTTTTCGATGAAGAATGATTTAGTATGAGCGTTAAAACGCTCTACCGTCTCATAGTGCATAGATGTAGGATTGGTCACAAACACTACATCATACTGGCGGTCAGCAGGTATCTCATCAGCATACAGATAAGTATTATTAACCAGCGGCTGTAACTCATCTGCCAGCGGTCTGTCCAGAGAACTGCGGTATAGATCCACCGTACAACTATCACCCCGTGATGCCAAATAAGCATGCACATTCTTTAGGTGACGTGTAGCAATGGAACCAAGTCCTACAAAAGCTATCTTATATTGCTTCATGCCTCAATCTTGTCAATAATCTTCAGCAGCTCAAAGTCCTTATCGAAAGTCCAAGCTGGAACAACCTTAGGGTTGGCAATCTGTGCTAGGAATGCGTTCAATTCCTCACGATAAGGATTCTCTGTTATAAAAGCGGCATAACCCTCTACATGCTCGGAAGCATCATCAAACTGGATAGTCTGCATTTCCTTGGTTTCAATGTTGTACTCCTGCAAAGAATCAGCTGTTCCATTCCAAGACATCTGGAAGGTTTCACCATACACATCAATGTGACGGATAGACTTTCTTGTTACCACATCAGCTGCCAAAACACCTTTATTGCCATTCTCGTGCTCAATGGTAATAAGGTAGTTGTCGTTATAGTTAATATTGAGCTGAGTGTTCTTGCTCTTAACTGCACTCACACTCTTGATAGGTCCAAAAGCTGTAACAATCCATGGCAGGTCAATGGCCATAATTTCACGACAGCCATTGGTTCTGGGATTACCAATGAAATAGTTGTTATAGCTCTCCCAAGGATGCCAATCGGGAAGGTACTGACCAATGTGATAGATATAGTTCAACGGACAATTTGCCTTGTTGGCCTTCTCTATGACAGTCTGAGTTTCCTTGCGGTACAAGAACGTTGAAGAGAGGAAAAGCACTTTACCCTTCTCCTTGGCTAAAGCCATATTCTCTGCATAACCATCTGCCACTAGATTAATCTCCGTGAATACGTGAAGATTGTTCTGCAAGCACTCTTTGATGATTGCAGCATGAGAAAGAGGTGATGTACTAATCACAGCCGCATCAGGATGCTCTACTGCAACAGCATCAGCAATGCTGGCATAACACTTCAAGCCAAACTTCTCCTTGACTTCTGCACAACGGCTCTCCTGACTATCTATGCCAAAGAGCTGTATATCCTTATTCTCGCTCAACAAGCGTATTCTGCGCTTGCCCATTGAGCCAAGACCAATAACAATTATCTTCATAAATCGTAGAAATGTTTCTGTACCAAATTATCTAAAGGATAGATCTTGATGACATTTAAAATGGCATCACAAGTACCTTCTTTATAATAGGGATTATCGATTGACTTGCTGCCATAAGCAACAACCTTCTTCATACCTTCCTTAATCTCCTCAGTGGAATAACCACAATGTATTACGCTATCAGCAGCAATACGCCCCTTCTGACGGTCACCAATATCTAACGTAGGTATTCTAAAACTGGGCACCTCGATAATACCACTGGAGCTGTTTCCAATCACTGCCTTCATATACTTCAAAGCAGAAAAATAACGTCTCTGACCCAATGACGGGATGAACATACATCTTCCCTCATTCCTATCCACATATTCCTGAATGCGCTTGATGATAATCTGTGAGTTGGTGTCGGAATTTGAATAGGTGAAGATGATATGATAATCCTTATAATCATCCAAAGCCTGCAATAGGTTCAACACCTGAGTTTCAGAGGACATATTGCTAAGCGTAACAGGATGATAGGTGCAGAGGAAGCACTTGTCAGTCAACTGGAAGGTCAAGCTTTGCTCTATCTCCTCCTTGCTCATGAAGTCGTTCTTCATCACATTCTCCACACCAAGCGCACCCACATTGAACACTCTTTCAGGCTGCTCACCCAACTGAATCACGCGCTTGCGATAAGCTTCAGTAGAAGTGAAATGCAAATGACTCATCTTGGTAATGGCGTGACGGATTGCATCATCAAAAGCACCTTCCGTAATCTCACCACCATGCAGGTGTGCAATAGGTATCTTGTAGATTAATGCGGCAGAAGCGACAGCCAGCATTTCATAGCGATCACCCAATATCAGAAGCAAGTCAGGCTTCAAAGCATCAAAGGCATCTGCAAAGCCACTTACTCCCCTACTGATTGCTTTAGCTGTAGTGTTGGCAGTATCCGCAGCCTCATCATCAGCCATATATACCTTGTAGTCAATGGTGAAACCGTCTCGTTCAATCTCCTTATAGGTCTCGCCCTGGAGTTTCGACAGATGCTGGTTGGTCGCAATAATCTGCAACTGCAATTCTGGATCATCCTTAATGGCTTTCATCAAGCCTCTAAGGATGCCATATTCAGCACGACTACCGGTGACTACACAAATCTTACGCATACGCTTTAGTTTCAAATTTCTATAAGGTCTTCTTCTGAGAAGTCCTTAATTGCTTTTGTGCCCACAACTTCTTCCCAACGCATAGGAGAAATACCCGTTCCAGGACGCTTTACGGTAAGGTACTCTTCTGTAAGCAGTTCACCTTTCTTGATGTCCTTGGCAGCAACAATGCTCTTACGTGCAATGGCAATGTTCTTACGTTCGCTATCGCTTATATGCTTAGTACCATCACCACCAACCGCTTTTTCTATATTGCGGATAGCACTCACCATAGCCTTCAACTCATCGGGTTCAAGGCTGGCTTTGTGATCAGGACCTTCCATATTGCGGTCAAGCGTGAAGTGCTTCTCAATGACAGTTGCACCTAACGCGACTGCAGCGATGGGGACTTCAATACCCTTGGTATGATCACTATAGCCAACCTCAACGCCAAATTCTTCCCGGAGTGCATCCATAGCCTTGAGGTTTACATCCTCAAAAGGTGTAGGGTATTCCGTATTGCAATGAAGCAGAATCAGATTCTCCTTGGATAATCCATTCTTGTATAGTGCCTCAACAGCAGCACGTACATCCACCATATCACACATTCCCGTGCTGAGAATAGTCTTCTCATCATAAGCAGCCACCCGTTTCAAGAAAGGATAGTTGGTTACCTCTCCTGAAGGAACTTTCCACAAACCCAAGTTCAATGAATGCAGGTAATCAATGCTATCAAAGTCAAAAGCTGTTGAGAAGAACTTGATGTCTTTCTCTTTACAATAGGCAATCAGTACTTCATGGTCTTCGGGTGACAACTCCAGTTTTTTCAACATTTGGTACTGGCTATCGCCTTCTTTACCAATATTCTTCTGCTGGTATTCTGCCTGCTTTGCGGCCTTGGTGACAAGCTTTGAAGCTATGAAGGTCTGGAACTTAATATAGTCCACACCGGCCTCAACAGCCTTGTCAACCAGTTGTTTTGCCAGCTCAATGGAACCGTTGTGGTTCACACCAGCCTCTGCTATAATAATGGTATGTTTGTTGAATTTCATTCGACCTTTCTCACACTCGGCAGAAGAAAATCTTTCCTTCTGCTCTCGTTTAACCGAAACGTTCATTTTGCTTTAACTTTCAGTATGGCAGGATTGCCGGAATAGATGCCTTTCTCTGATATTGATTTTCTAACAAAGGAACCGGCTCCCACGATGATGTCATCACCTACAGAAATGCAGTTGGCAAGAACGGACTGGCTTCCTATAAAGCAACGCTCACCAACCTTGCATTCCCCATTAACCATTGTTCCTGTAGAAATGTGGCAATGATCTCCAATAACTGCATCATGCTCAATGTTGGTAGCGGTATTCAGAATCACATTCCTTCCCACCTTAGCACCTGCATTCACAAATGCCTGATGAAGGACTACCGTTCCCTCCCCTATTTCAGCATATTTTGAAACGTATGCTGTGGAAGCAATAACTGTAGCCAGTTTTCCACCAGCTTCTTTAATCTTGTTGTATAGTTTTATGCGAATAGCAGGATTCTTAATGAAACCAACGGTAATGACAAACTCAGCTTTGTCAACATAGCTGGCAATGTTATCATCTGTACCTATGACCTTGGTAGAGAGTATCTCCTTCCCTACCTCTTCAGGCATATCCAGTACACCAAGAATGCTGTAGCCGGCACTCTCAGCTGCTTCAAGAACGGACTTACAGTGTCCGCCACCACCAACTAGGATTAAAGGTTTCATATATAAATATCTCTTTGGAAAAAAATTCCAAATCAAACTATCCCTAATACTTTAAGATAGTTGTTCGCATTTACAGCGACACCATTATCAAGCTCTTCTAAATACTGTTTATACTCCATATATCGCTGCTCGTGCAAAATATATGAATATTCAAGTTTTAACGCATTGTGAACTGTAATATCTGTAAGAAGTTCTCTCATGAACATATCATAAAAAGAGTGGATATTTTCCAAAAGCATATCCAGATATACAGGATGAGCGCCTGCATGAACGATTAGATTACGAGTGCGGTAAAGCCTTGTGATATGCCAGCGCATTCTCTCTTCAAACCGTGTAAAAGTTGCTTTCACATTCTTAACACTACCCATTCGTATGTTTAGTTTCCACAATCGATAGCGAAGTAGATAAAAATGTGCAGCTGAAGCATCTGCTATGATTTGGCTTCTCTGTGGATCATATTTCTGTAAGCCTATTAACGCACACAACTTTTCTTCTTCTGTATTACCATCCGTTATTTGAGCCATGATATTTGTATACAACACTTTGTTCCAGTGGCGAAAATCCTGTCCAAAAGATACAGCAATCTTTTTAAAGTGATGTTGGCAAAGATATGGGATAATAATATCTGCTATCTGAACAATTCTGTCCTTTCCTGAATCAGGTACCTTTGGGATAAGTACCTCAAAAGCTGTAAAGAGATTAAGAAACTGATTTTCTGTATGCGAACTACGAATAGCAGAATCATGTAGGCGTATAGTCTTAGTGAATCGCTCGAAAGAGTCACCATCCAATTGTATTCTATTAATTGCTTGCTGGTAAATATTTGACGCAAAAGTGGGATATGTATCTTCACATGCCATTATGGATGATTCTGGTATAGCCCATCTAAAACAAGCTCCGTCACTTTTGCGACGCACTACACTTTCATTACGAATAAGTTTAAATTGATCTTTATGATGATAGAATGAGAACAAAGATGTAAAATGAACCAATTTCGCTTTTGCCCGCTCAAAAGCATGATATTCATCCATTGCTTCTATATCAATAATGATATATTGACCTTTATTTCTTGTAATACTAATGTTAGAATAGGCTGAATTCCAAGAAGACAGATTAAATGTGTTGGTTATACTAATCTGTACTTGCTGAAGGGCGTTGGATAAATAACTATACAACTTATTACCAAACAAACATACAGAATATTCCTGTCTTTTAAAATCAAACAAACTGAAAAAAGCATCGATATCATTCACGCTTTGTATATTTGAAGCATTGCCAAAAAAGAAATCTTTGTTCTTCATATACACTGAAGCGTTTGGATACCCCATAAAGCGCATTTGTGCTACAAATAAACGTGAATATTTTTCTATATTCTTCTTATGATTAGGTTTTGTCTTAATCAAATCGGATAATTCTGCCTTTAAACAATCATTATACTGCTCAAACACTTCTTTTGATAATAACATTTCCAATATTAGTTTCAACTCTTTGTTGGGTGTATTGGCAATAATTTTGGGGACAAGCAAGTCATAACCTTTTGATTGAAGAACTATATTAAAGAAATGATCATGAATAATGGCATCATTAATTTCTTCAAGAATAGGAGGTAATGCTCCTTTCCTTATTGTTTCATCCTGTATATCATTAATCGTCTCTATACACTCACTTATCAAGGAGAACACGTTATGAACTGATGCCTTGAACGAATCCAATGTGTAATTGAAAGTCATTTCGTCAATGATATTGGCGAAAAACAACAGCCCCTCCATCTGAGGTGTATAGTTCCAATTGGCGATATTCTTTATCTGCATAAAATAATTACAAACAACGTACTGAACTAGGGATGTTCACAACTCTATCTGCAAAGAAGATAGTATTCTTCAAGCCATCATTCTCACACTTCTCAAACATGGGCAAGCGATTCATTAGTTCCCAGATGGGGCGTGTCATCACCCCATTATCGTTTGTTTCCTGTAAGAATTCCAGCTGTTTGTCATGGTCTGGAAGAATGACCACATTCAGCCAGTAGTTAGAGAAGCAGTTCTCTGGTTCTGTGAAGAATTCAATTCCATCCACATTCTTGAAATACTCTGCGTATGCCGCTGCTGTTGCTCGCTTATCAGCAATATACTTATCCAGATTCTCAAGTTGTGCACAACCAAGAGCGGCATTAATGTTGGGCATGCGGTAGTTGAAGCCAATATGATCGTGACGGAACTCCCAACGATGAGGAATTTTAGCCTGAGTGGTGATATGCTTTGCAAATGCACCCAATTCCTCATCATTGAAAAGCATCATGCCGCCACCACCGGTAGTGATGGTCTTGTTGCCATTGAAGCTGATAGCACCAATCTTACCAAAGGTTCCAGTATGTTGGCCTTTGTACCTTGAGCCAATGCTTTCAGCTGCATCCTCTACCAATTCAATATGCCATTCCTTACAAAGGGCTGCAATCTCCTCAATTCTTACGGGATGGCCAAAGGTGTGCATAGGTACACAAGCCTTGATTCTGCGACCAGTATTCTTGTTGTAGCAAGCATATTCGTCTTCCTGATAAGCAAAGTCATGACTCTTATCAAGCTCATTGATGCGGGTGTTCTTACGCACCTCCGCATTCTTCTGGAGCCAATCCTTCATGGCATCAGGAGAAAGGCCCATCGTTGAACGGTCAACATCCAAGAAAACGGGATGAGCGCCAATGTAACTCAATGCATTACAGGTGGCAATGAAAGTTAGCGCTTGGGTAAGCACCTCATCATCTTGCTTCACCCCAACAAGCAGCAAACTCATGTGGAGGGCATTGGTTCCGCTCACGCATACCACAGCGCGCTTGGCACCCGTGTAAGCAGCCATGTCATTTTCAAAGCGGTCAACGAACTTTCCAACTGAAGAAACAAATGTGGTGTCAATACACTCGTTCAGGTATTTCTTTTCATTGCCTACAAAAACAGGAACAGACAAAGGTGTAAACTCCTGATTCCCATATACACACTTGATAAAATCTATTATTTTTTTATACATAATATTTTTTCTTCAAAATTAATTCCTAATATAATCCTCAAATCTTTTTTTCAACACTTCAACATCAGTTTCACCGACAATATCTCTATACTGCTCTTTGCTAAATGTTGAATAGAAATCTTGTCCCATCAACTTCATTATTTCCTCTTTATAATTATCAATTGTAGCATAAGGCAAATCCCTTCGCAGAGTCCTATTTTCTCCAAGCCAAGAATGAACATATATAAAAGGCTTGTTATGTTCTATTACAGCCACATTCGCATCTTCAGAAAAAGAAATAACTTTATTACAACTAGCAATATCTTCAGACAACGTACTCTTACCATCAGACACCTTCATACCTTCTAGTTCTGTTTTTAATAATTTCTCATCTTTCTTTTTTGATCTTGGTCTAAAACGAACCAAGACACTATCATAATTATCTTTTACAAAGGAAAGAACAGATTTGACAGATTGAATACTTTCATCATTAACCGCAGTAAGAAGAATTAGTAATTCATAGCAATTTTTTCTACTAGGTAAAAATTCTTTATTATCTTCTTTCAGAGTTTGCAACGGGGCGCCGAAAACTATTACATTAAATGGGTTAACACCACAATCAATATAGGCGTTCCTCTCCCGTTCAGAACAACATAAAACCTTGTCGCAAAATAACGGAAAAAAATCCGAGTCAATCTCCATAAAACAGCCATGTTGAAGCATCGTACACGTTTTACCCATCTGATGAAGATTCACAACCATCGGTGTAAAATAAAACTTATCATGTTCTAGTATCCACTTACCTTTGAAGTCGGATGTATTCTTCAGGATATTCTTCGTCACATAATCATATATTAAAAAGTTCGCAATAACACCTAAGGCAATTAATTCTTCCTTTCCAAATTTAGATACATTTAAACATTTCTTTAATTGGTTCATTTTTCTTTTTGCGGCCACAACCTCTTTTAATCGTATCGTTGGAAAAAACGCCTCAATTCTTTTCTTCTTGAAATACTTGTTATAACGCAAGGCAGAAAAAAAATGAAAATTTGGTAAATAGATAACGGAATAACTTAAACTACCGGCTATACATCCAATAGTTTTGGTACGAAACACAGAATCTGGACAACTAACTAACACGAACTCCTTATCTGTTATCAATCCATACTTTTTAATTCTTTTTAAGGGATATAGTATATTGGTTATTATAGCTAACAGTCCATACATCAAATAGGGATGCTTAAGCACATATGAATAACCCTTTCTTCTCGATGTCTCAAAGGCTAACTTATCCACTATATCATCATCTATCCCCAATGAAGCTTTTATTATATCTCTATATCTTGTGAAAAATAAATTTTCCATCTACTTCTCTAAAACTTTGTCAAACATATCTGCATAATCTTTCAGCATCCGCTCAAAAGTATACTCATTCTCAAACCTATTCCGTGACCCGCACCCTAGAGAAACCCAATCGTATTCAGGTAATCGGTTGAGGATAGAAACAAGCTGGTCAACATTGGGGTCTATCAGGATGCCATTACGTTCGTCCACTTGTTCTGGAATGCCATCCACGTTGGTAGATATGATTGGTAAACCTGCTCGCATAGCCTCAATCACACTGATGGGCAATCCTTCATTGCTTGACATCAGCACAAAAATGTTTTCAGCACAAAGATGCTGATGTATCTCTGCATTAGGGACGTTGCCTACAAAAGTTATATGGTCTTCTAATCCATATTCCTTACTTCGTCCAATAAGCATATCATAGTCTGCACCAATACCCATAACTGTTAGATGCGTATCTTTCAAGGTTTCTGGATTCATTTTGTGCATAGCTTCCACAATGATATATTGACCCTTACGCTTGCAAACGGTACCAGTAGTAACCAAGCGATATTTATGATTAGTTGATGGAGCGACTTTTGGATGTTCCATATCGTTTATGCCATTAACTACAGCAGATGTTTTAGCAGAATATTCAGGATGGTTATTTAAAAAAATGCGCTTCCCATTTTGAGAAATCCAAACCACTTCATCGGCATACTCAAAAGCACTCAAAAGCATTTCTTTAGCTTCCTTTTGATATTTGGTTCCAACTAATTTGGGTCTACGATGAGAAAACTGGTTATCGTCAGTACCTGGACCATGTATAAACATAACTATCTTTGCACCTTTCTCAATGCGTCTTTCACAATAATAATAACAACTAATATCATCATGAAAAACGATTAAATCAGGAGTTCGTCCCATAGCAATATACTGTTCAATACTCTTCAAATAGCCATCAAGTGTACGACGATAAGCCCACGCAGATGTGAATCTGTTACTCTCTACTAAGGCATGCTTCTTAGCTTTGAACTTATCCTTCCATCCACCTTTCTGCTTTGTAACAGTCGGTACAGCTGGTAGTTCGGTCATCTCGCCTATTACATTTCCTTGCCCTGTAGTCTGCGGCACAAAAATACGCATCTCATAACCTCTGCCGGCAAAGTAATCTCTATTGCAAAACAATCGCTTAATTGTCCCAGCTGGACCGACTGTTCTTCTTATATCAGAAGGATATATTTCATCAACTGTTTTCATATTATTTCTTATGCTTTTATTATTTCTTTGGGTAGTTCTAACATATCTCCTATCTTTCTATCCCACTCTGCTGGCGAATAGTTTTCTAAGCCTGATGCAGGATAAAGTGTTAGCTCCCCAAATAGTATTCTATTACCAACATTATATAAATCGACACGAATGAATGGTTGTCCTTCCGACAACTTTTCTGCGAGTTTAATCATCTGATCAAAACAATTAGGCTTCTTAACGACTGCCTCAACATCAGGCATAAATAAAATCTCTCCGAAAGGAAGTAAGTGGAAACTTCGATCATAATAATTTGCATGATGTTCTTTGTATCGGCCTATATCTACCTTCAAAAACTCAACTTTTCCGTTAAAACAGAAAAATTTATAGTCCAACAATTCAGGTTCTGATTCTATATACTCTTCTGCTATTATTCTGCGCTGTACATTTTTATAAGGCCACTCGCATGAGTAATATGCAATATCTTGACACAGGGAAGATCTCAGTTTTTCTTGTACTTTTATTATATCCAAGTTTGCCTTATCACGACATATAACAACTCCACCTCCTCCACCTCCATGTGTTGTCTTCAAAACAAAACTATCCGGTAAAGTGTCAAAATCAATATCCTCAGGATGTTCCCATATTCCAAGCGTTGGAATCACATAACTAATTCCTATTCTTTTAGCCACATAATCCTTTACGGCATATTTGTCCACCATTGTCGTATATTCTGGGCGTCGATTATACAACTTTAGCCATTGTAACTTTTCTGAAAATGTTTGCGGATTCTTCAAGTTTAGCCAATACCCCATCTCCAAACGAAAACGGAATTTCAAATACAAAGCTTCACTAGGAAATAATGGTTTCAATTTCTTGCAGATTCTGACTGCTAATTTTACCTTTGACATATATTGTTTAGTCATTTAGTTATATTTACAATAACATTCTCTTCAAACTAAGTATTCTATTTAAAAAGGTCGGTTTGTAATAGCCGTTGAATACCCCTTTGTGTTATTTATACGTATAAAAAATTTGTTTTTTCCCTCTCTCTCAATTAAACTAAAAATTAAAAAAGAGAAACACATTGGGAAATTGTAATAGATAAATGATTGCTTAAATTCTCCTATCAAAAAAATTAAGATGATATAGAGAATAATTCCTTTATATTCTACGGAATTGTATGCTTTATATTGTTTTATTAATATTTTCGCAATAATTAGATAATTGAAAAACGCGACAATCAAACCCATTGCTGAATAATTTCTCAAGAAGCCACCATCAGTAATGGTTGTTATTCCGGAACCTGAAACGCCCTGAACTATTCCTAATCCTATTATCGTTTCAGCGCAGATGGGCGGTATGATATTATCACCACTTTCTCCAAAGAATCCCTTGAAATAAGTTTCATATAGACCTTCTTCACTTGTATTAATAATCCTTTGGAAAGTATCTCCCAAGAATCTTGATGACAGAATATCACTCACTATATAATACCCAACATAAATTAACAAGAATGTGGCAAAAACAAAACCAATTGACCTAAGGCCACCTTGTTTCGTTTTTGCAATAATGACCGATAAAAAACCTGAAATGGATATTAGTAGTCCTGTCCTAGATACTGTTGAAGTCGCAATTGAAATTATTAAAAATATCAACAAATGATAAAAGAGGCGCGTATCTCGGCTTTTTAAAAGAAAATAACATGCTGCTATTTGTCCCATAGCCAATTTTAGACTGCCAGCTGAACCAAAGACTCCTAAACCAATATTATATCCAGCAGAAACTGTCAAATCAAGGCCTCCGAATACATCTGTGACATGCTTACTTTCAGGGAATAGTTGAAAAAGAAAAATTGTTAAAGTTGGTAAGAATAATGCTGCTATTATTATAATGCTTTGAATGATTACTCCTATATAAAGTGCCAACATTAATTCTTCAACATTTCTGAGAATAACGTTACCTGATACAAAAATCAGCGGCAGAATAATAAGCATCTGCATATAGTCGTTTATAGGTGTTATACCATTACCACTGCCATAAAACTGCAATATGCAGGTAACGTATATTATAAGGAAAACATTCCAAAGCAGGTATGAACGTAACATTTGTACTGTTTTTAATTTTCCTTGAAATGCAGTTCCTGTAATAAGCATAAAGGCAGTATAGACGACCAACAAACATAAAACTGGTAATACAGATCCAAACGGCAAACCAGGCAATTTGAAACTATAGAGGTATAAAAAATATATTAGGACAAGTGTCGTTATCCGCCCTATACTTTCCTTTTCTTTCAACTTCTGAAGAGTCTTAGCCATGTAAATTTCCTTTATCGGCAAAAATAATTAAACAAGCATAGAATTACGCACACGTCACGCGCATACGTAATTCTACAAATTGTTTATCAGCAATACTTATTATCGTATTCTTTTATCTTCTCCAGAATGAAATTCAAATCCTGATCTGAAATACTCTGATGCATAGGAAGATTCAAAGTATGATCGGCAGCATAATCGGCATTGGGGAAATTGCCACTTACGCCATAACCTGGTACTCTATGCAATGGGTAATAACGATAAGTAGTGTAGATACCATTCTCACGCAAGAACTTAGCAAACTGATCGCGCTTTCCGTTCTTAATCTGGATATGATAGAAGTAATATGACGTCTCTACATAATCAGGCAATACAGGAGGAAGCTCTATCCAAGAGAACTGCTTAAGATTTTCATTATAGAATTGATGCACTTCAGCACGTCTCTTCATGTATGAAGGAAGCTTCTTCAACTGTTCCAAAGCCATTGCTGCTGTGATGTCGTTCATGATGGCACGATGACCAAAGCTAGAAATATCAAACTCCCACCATTTCTGAGCGACACTATTCTCGTAACCACTCTTTGTCTCCAAACCAAAATAAAGCCAGCGATCTGCTTTGTGACGAAGTTCTGGTGTGTTGAAATGCAACATAGCTCCATCGCCACATACCAAAATCTTCATGGCGTCAAACGACCACATTCCCATATCACCAAAGGTACCAACAGCCTTTCCTTTATAGAAAGAGCATACTCCGGCTGCTGCATCTTCAATTACTTTGATATCGTGCTTCTTGCAAAGAGCCATGATCTCGTCCATCTCACAAGGAATTCCACCATAATGAAGCAAGAGCAGGGCTTTTGTCTTTGGTGTAATTACCTTTTCTATATCCTCCGCACGTGCATTCAGAGTGTGAGGGTCAACATCACAAAGGACCATCTTTGCGCCATGAGCGCATACGGCATTACCTGCTCCAATAAAACTGATAGTGGGGAGTATTACCTCATCTCCTGGCTGAATGTCAAGAAGATGCATTGAAGAAAAAAGACCCTCACTGCAACAGTTTGTTGTCAGAACCAAATCTTTTGATGACTTAATATGCTTTGCATATTTTTCTTCAAACTCAGCTACACGTTTACCTTTTCCAAGCCAATTTGATTCAAATACTTTTTCAAGAGCATCAAGCTCCTCTTTTCCCAATGTGGGTTGATAAACATTAATCATATTAAATTATTTTAAATTATTTTTTTTATGCATCGCATCCGTTATCGTTGATATACAATAACTCAGATTATCATCCTTCGTTATTTTAAGCATTAACAGATACACTATTATACTAACTAATATTTGTATGCTCAGGGTTATTGTTGATGGCATTCCTGTTAAGCTAATACCATACAAAGCAACAGCCATTACAATGGCTCCCAAAGTGGGCTTCCACATATCAAGGAACCTCTCTCTCATCGTATAATGGTATACTTTAGAACTAATAATGAAGATGGCTATTGCACCTAGTACCTCTATGATTAAGGCTCCTATTGCTATTGCAAGCACGTTTATCTTAATTGCTATAAATAGAGCAATAAAATTGAATATAAACAATCCAATTTCATAATAGAGATTCACTCCACTTTTTCCAAGAGCATAGAAAACCTGCTTGTCAATGTTAAGAATTGGACCAGGGATTCTCAAAAAGCAATAGATTACAAGAAAAGGGGCACAAGGCAGCCATTTTTCAGTAAGTAAAACTTCAATAAGAGGTTTCGCCATGACTGCTACAGAAACTAATATTGGGATCATTATAAACGACGTTAACTTTACTGACCGTCGAGCCATATTTTTGAGAGAGTCTACACTATCCTGCTTACGGGAAAAAGCAGGAAGCAGCACACTCCCCATCGACTGGTTTATTAACATTGTAACATAACTGGAATAAGTCACACCTTTATCATAATAAGCCAAATCTTCGCGAGTGTATCTCTTTCCTATCATAGAAGTTCTTACTAAATCAAAAAAACCGCTAGTTGCATAAGTAAGCATTATCTTACTTGTAAATGGAAATATTTCTTTCATTCTTACCCAAGAGAAGCCTAAAGGTATACGACAATTTTTATCAAAACTCATGACAATGATAACCAACAATTGGTTGGCGATGGTATGACCTACGAGAGCCCATAAACCCAAACCATTTAATGCCATAGCTATACCTATAACACCAGCTATCGGGGCGGCTATCAAAGTACGCACAAAAAGTTGGCGAAAACTCATTTGGCGTTGTAGCAATCCCGTCTGAACAGAGTTAATACCCTGTAGGAAAAGTGTGAGTGCTAATACTCTAAGTGTTGTTTGCAGGATGGGGGCGTTATAGTAAGAAGCAATAAATGGGGCAATGAAATATAGTATTATATAAAACACAGAAGCCATCCCCAACGTATAAGTCATAAGAGTGGATAAATCTGTTCTATCCAATCCCTTCTTTTGAATCACCGTTGTTGTTATACCAGATGAAACAAATAATGTGGCATAACCTGTAAATGCTACTATAATAGCAAGGCTACCAAAATCTTCTGGCAATAGGATTCGGGCTAAAACAATTTGGACAGCAAAGCCAATTCCTTGAGAGAATAAACGCTCAAGAACTTTCCAGAAAAAGGATTTGGCGACCTTCCCTCTATTAACATCAACTTCGTACATGTCAAATTATTCTTGCAATAGCTTTTCTACTGTTTCAATCATTCGCAACGGTGAAAACTCGCCATTATAATGATAATCAATAGAAGAACCAATATTCTTAATATACTCTTCAGTAATATCCTCTGGTTTTGTAACGAAAATGATATCTTTAGGATTATAGAAAGATGAGTCCTTCGTAATTGGATTATCTGAAATCAACTTTCTGTTATACATGATTGCCTCATAAAATCTAGAAGTATAGCCACCAAAAGCATCTTCTTGGTTAATATCTAAAAGACATTTTGCATTAATTGAACGACACAACATCTCTTTATAAGGCATAAAATAATTGTAAAAAAGGCCTTCTCCCAAGATTTGATTTTTTTCAGGCACTTCTGCGATAAAGAAATCGCACTTTAATCCTTTATTGGTTAAAAACTTATAATAATCGATTAGTTTTTCATATCTATCCTTTGCCTTGCCGCAAAAGAACACATCACATGATGGATATTTATCATGATCTGACAAGTCTACAAGCGAACTATATTCGGGGCAAAAAGCCATTCCATATTTTTTAGCCTCACCAATATCAAATGACATTTCTATGTCAACATTCTTATTATGTATCGTTTCTGGAGACAACTGCTCGCATACTCTAACAAGATCACGATAAAAACCCACTATCTTACATTTTGGATATTTTTTTTTGAGATAGCGTAGATAGTCTGCAGGCAACTTTCCTCCTCCTATAAGAAGAAAACAAATGGGTTTTTTGTCTAAAAACCTTTTATCAAAAAAGAAGGGATAGAATAATCTTTTGATAAACAAAGGGATTATTTTATTTAGCTTCTTAGATTTACATGCAAAATATGTAAATCTAAGGGAATAAGGTAGATGATGTAAAGGATATGGCACGACATGAACATCTTCCACACCATCTAAATCCATTAAGCTAAGCGTCTGGTATCCATCAGGAACGGGCTTAGGCAAGCTATCATCATTATTGTAAAATACAATATAGTTGTAATTGTACATCGAATTTAATTAATTCATTATTCATTATTAAATACTGCCATTCTAATCAAGTCATCAAAATGTCCATCAGCATTCATTGACTCTTCTTTCAGTTTTGCCTCAATGATATAGCCCGCATTTTTCAACAACTCTATTTCATCGGGATACTTTGCAAAAACATAAGAATATACTTTGTGCATGCCATATTCTTCAAACGCCTTTTTAGTTAGCATCTCGATAGCTATTGTTTGTCCCTCTGGATTCCACTCCACATCACTACTTGTGAAAATGCAAAGCTCACAGCGCTTATTTCCATAGTCCATATCCTTAAGATATACAGTTGCTATTGGATATGTACAGACTCCAGTAACCTCATCTAAACACTCAACGATAAACTGTTTATATTTCCCTGTCAATACATTGTTCTTAAAGAATTCACGATTAGATTCCTCAGTAATGCGAGTCTTATCCAAACAATGACTTAACACTTCTGGATCGTTCCTCCATCTCACGATGCTCGGACTATCCTTTTCTTCTATGGGGCGTAAAAAAATCTTCATACAGTCAATCTATTTAGTACAAATTTACATTAATATCAAAAGGGCTATCAAAGTCCTTCAGCAAAGCATGCTTTGTATCCTTCTCGCTAAGGTTCGCTTTCTCGGTAGGGATACGCCAATCAATACCAAGACTGCTATCTAAGATACTGATACCGCCATCTACTTCAGGATGATAGAACTCATCGCACTTGTATTGGAAAATAGCAGTATCTGAAAGTACGGCAAAACCGTGTGCAAAGCCACGAGGGATAAAGAACTGTCTGTGGTTTTCTTCAGTCAGCTCAACAGCCACGTGCTTACCGTAAGTAGGACTACCTTTGCGAATGTCAACTGCCACATCAAGAACTGCACCCTTCACACAACGAACCAGTTTACTCTGTGTGTAAGGCGGTCTCTGAAAGTGCAGTCCGCGCATAACCCCATAAGAACTCATGCTCTCGTTGTCCTGCACGAAATTGATAGTATGCCCAAGTATAGGAGCTACCTTCTCGTCAAATTCTCGTTGAGAAAAACTCTCAAAGAAATAACCACGATTATCACCAAAAACTTTTGGTTCAATAATCAAAACTCCCTCTATTGCTGTTTTAATTACTTCCATTATATATGCTGTAAAGTGTTTGAATTAATATCTTCCTTCATCTCGTCAATTACCTTCAAGAGATATTGACCATATTGATTTTTAAGCATGGGCTTGGCAATCTCGCACATACGCTCCTCAGAGATCCAGCCATTGCGATAGGCAATGCCTTCAAGGCAGGCGACTTTCAGTCCCTGGCGTTTCTCAATAACCTCTACAAAAGTAGAAGCTTCAGCAAGGCTATCATGGGTACCAGTATCAAGCCAAGCAAAGCCACGGCCAAAGACCTGGACTTTCAATTCACCATCTTTCAGAAACTCTTGATTTACAGTGGTAATCTCCAACTCGCCACGGGCTGAAGGCTTGATGTGCTTTGCCACTTCTACCACTTTGTTGGGATAGAAATAGAGGCCCACAACAGCATAGTTGCTCTTTGGTTCTTTTGGTTTTTCCTCAATAGAGAGGCAGTTGCCTTCACGGTCAAACTCTGCCACCCCATAACGCTCAGGATCTGATACCCAATAGCCAAATACAGTTGCTTTACCGTTTTGTTCCGCATCATTTACTGCACTCTTCAGCAGTTTTGTGAAACCTGCACCATAGAAGATGTTGTCACCAAGAACAAGACATGCACTATCATTTCCAATAAACTTCTCTCCAATGATGAAAGCTTGGGCCAAGCCATCAGGTGAAGGCTGCTCCGCATACTCAAAATGTACTCCATAGTCAGAACCATCACCAAGCAAGCGTTTAAAACCAGGCAGGTCGTAAGGAGTAGAGATAATGAGAATATCTCTGATGCCAGCCAGCATCAAAGCACTAATAGGATAATAAACCATCGGTTTATCATAAATCGGAAGCAATTGTTTGCTCACACCCTTAGTGATAGGGTAAAGTCTGGTACCGGAGCCTCCGGCGAGTACGATTCCTTTCATATTTATAAATTTTTATCTGTTTGCATATTGGGTTTCATAATACTTCTGATAGTCACCAGAAGTAACGTTGTCGAGCCATTCCTGGTTATCTAAGTACCATTTCACAGTCTTCTCTATACCTTCCTCGAACTGAAGTGAGGGTTCCCATCCCAACTCCCTCTGAAGCTTTGTGGAATCAATGGCATAGCGCAAATCATGACCGGCACGATCAGTTACATAAGTAATCAAATCCATGTCTGCACCTTCTGGACGGCCAAGCAGACGGTCAACGGTATTGATGAGCACTTTGATGATGTCGATGTTCTTCCACTCATTAAAACCACCAATGTTATAAGTCTCAGCAATCTTACCTTCATGGAATATTACATCAATGGCTCTTGCATGGTCAACTACATACAGCCAGTCACGAACGTTCTCACCTTTACCATAGACAGGGAGAGGCTTGCGATGACGGATATTATTAATGAAGAGCGGAATCAGCTTTTCAGGGAACTGATATGGGCCATAGTTGTTGGAGCAGTTGGTCACTATCGTAGGCATACCAAAAGTATCATGGAATGCACGAACAAAGTGATCACTACTTGCCTTGGCAGCACTGTACGGGCTATGCGGCTGGTATTTCAAGTCCTCCGTGAAGAATTTCTCACCATAAGCCAAATGATGCTTACCACTGGAGGCCTTGGTGGTGAAAGGAGGTTCAATACCTTCAGGATGCGTCATCTGCAAAGCGCCATAAACTTCATCAGTAGAGATGTGATAGAAGCGCTTACCCTCATACTTTTCTGGAAGGTTCTCCCAATATGTTTTGGCAGCCTGCAAAAGGCTCAGTGTTCCCATCACGTTAGTCTGTGCAAAGGTGAAGGGATCTTTGATAGAACGGTCAACATGAGACTCTGCAGCCAAATGGATGATACCATCAATGTGGTCACGATGCATGATGTCAAGCATCAGTTCAAAGTCACATATATCAGCCTTTATGAAGTGATAGTTAGATTTGTTCTCTATATCCTTCAGATTAGCCAGATTACCGGCATAAGTCAACTTATCCACATTATAGATATTATACTGCGGATACTTGTTAACAAAGAGCCTAACTACATGGCTTCCAATAAATCCGGCACCACCGGTAATAATGATATTCTGCATATACTATTATTTAAGTTTACTCTTAAAAGTAGGGACAGGATTAACAGGATTATTGAACCTTAATTTTTATGAGAGACCCTGATAAGAGCCTGCCCCCAAATAACGATTGTTTATATAGCTGCTTCGCAGCAATATTTCCTATTATTTGCGGCTAACCTGGGATACCTATGTGGAGGACTGCAGTCTCACGCCGTCATTTCAGGAATCACGTAAATTACATTTTCTGATCCAAATTCTTCCCCTTCTCCTCGTGCTCGAAGTTCGGTATGAACTCCTTAATCGCCTCTACCACCTGAGCCTTGGTGAAGTCCTCTCTCTGGAAGATGCCCTCCAACTTCTCGAAGAACCCATTCACCTCAGCCATTTCATGGCGAGTGGTCTGGCAGACAACACCCAGGGCAGCGAAGCGCTGCATGTCAATCTTCTCCCCAGGCACATAGAACTCCTCGTAAGCCTTCTCGCCCGTGGTGTCCGAACCGAAGTACACCGTAGGATACTTGTTGTCATCCCAACCCAATGCAGCGGCCTTGCGCTTGGCCTCGTCATCCGAAGAGCAAGGGTCTTTCTCCAGTCCGTTGGCCGTAACGAACTTGTCACAGATTGAAGAGAACGTCAGCATCTGGTCTTCACCCAACTTCGGGAAGAACACCTCTCCCCCATTACCCAGAATGCAAGCCAGCATACAGATCTGGCCGCTCTCCTCAGGGCTGACAAAGTAACGCTTCACATCGCTTGGTGCAGCCAGCGGCTGCTTCTTCTGCAAGCGGTGAATCCATCCATCAGGCAGCGAACCGTTGCTGAATGCCACATTCGCAAAGCGAGCTGTCGTCACCTTGAAATACTTGTTGTATGCCATCACCAAGTCCTCCATGATGCGCTTCGAGGCACCCATGATGTTCACAGGGTTTGCCGCCTTGTCCGTAGAGACACAGAAGAAATGCTTAGGAGGATAGACTGTGAGCAGATCCATCAGCTTCTTTGCCTTGATGTCATTGTTCTCAATGAGTGCCTGAACGCTATAGCGGTCTTTCTCCGAGCGCACATGCTTGTGAGCACTGAAGTTAGCCACAATATCAAAGCCGCTCTCTTCGCGGAAGATGCGCTCAAAGATGGGATCAGCAAAGTTCAGTGTGTAGCAACGGAACTCATCCGGAACAAAAAGACCGTTAGTGGAGCGCACATCACGCACCAACTCTGCAAGTCCGTTCTCATTCAGGTCCACAACCACAACAGAAGCCGGTTCAAAGCGCAACACTGCCTTGATGAAGCTGGAGCCAATGGAGCCTGCACCACCAATCACGCAAACCTTCTTACCCTTAATCTCCTGGGTGAGTTTCGCAGCATTTGCCTCGATGTCACCCTTAAACATGCTCTCCGGTCTGTAAGTCACCGAATCCGCAATAAACTTATCTAAGTTGAACATATCTTGTATTTTCGTTATTTTTATCTTTATTATTATCAGAAGCCAGTCTTCTGTCATTATAAGAACTCACTTCTTAACTACCTTTACAAATGCACTTGGCGAACCAATAAGGTCATGATGATGGTACAATCCCATGATAATCATTGGCTCTATATCCTCCTTTGTGATTTCCAGTTGCGGACGAAGAAGTTCTACTATCATATCCATATTGCTCATTTCATCACAAGAGACCTTGCTCATCACGAACTCACGCAAGATAGCATTGATAGTCGCATCTTTTATTGCATCGCTATAACCAAAAGCCTGCAGCCATGCCCTCATCTCCTCTATCGTATGGACATCACCCTTCAGGATCTCCTCCTTCAACGGTTCCGTCACCTCTGAGATATTCTTGATTTTTGTTTCCTTGAATACCATAATGTTATTCTCAGCTTTAGTATCTTGTCATTAGACAGGCTCCTGTCATTGAGTTATTCAATCCTCTAAGTATCCCAAATGAGCTAGTGCTCCAAGCACCCATACTTCACCTTGCACTATACGATTGGATGCTTCATTGATTAAACGCTCTTTCTCTTCTTCTGGATAATCCGCTTTTCGTATTTGGACTTCACTATTTGCCTTGAAATACTCGGTCACTCCTTTGACAGTATCAACCTTAACATTTTTACTGCCATTAAAAGCCTTAGATACCTCGTCAATGAACGTGATAAGGTTATCGCCATACAACGCAGACTTAATAAGAGCTTGTATTTTCTTCTCCTCTGGTGTCGCATTCTGCTTTGCAAGCATCTCAGCGAAATAAACAGCAAGATTTTCTTGTTGGTTCATAATAACAATTATTGTGATTGTTCTGACTGGCAGTATCGAACTGCATCACTTTATGACCACCTGTGCAATCAGAATTTTGTTTTTAGTTTTCTGCCAAGAACCAAGCTCCTGTCATTATATCGTCGTTTTTGTTAACCTATATTTTTGAGGTGCCTGGCGGATTCGAACCGCCGTAGTATCTTCCATCCAGCGTACGCATCCTAGTAAACTGTCAATTTTTAAGGCGAACACGAATGGCCATTAATTGCCCATTAATTTCTCATTAATTATTATTTCTTTTAAGGTCCCGCAGAAATAGCGGAAATAGCAGAAATTTTAATTCCACACAGATCGCACAGATCTCACAGATTATTTAATGTCCTGCGGAGTGGAGTGGACAAAAACCAGAAAAACACTTTTGGATGTTTGGAGCTCCTGCAGAGCTCATCTGCTAAGTGGTCTGTCTGTAAGCGTCCAAAAGTAAGCGTCCAAAAGTATGTGAAACCCTTTTAGGGCGGGCATTCTGAGAAGCCCGTCTTTCTTTGATTTCTTTAAAATTTAACTTATTTTATTATGCACATGGGGCGTATACCAGCCTGACAAGGTTACCAAAGTCCCTACGGCCCTGGTTCCATGCCCTGACATAGTCCACGAAAAAGTCACGGAAGTTGCGACACTTCTGTAAACATGTCGATATAAATGTATTGTATATCCCGGAGTTCTTCGCCCCTTTCGGACTGCAAAAGAACAATCCGTTTTTCCTTTGTACAGTCAATGGCCTTATCGCTCGTTCGACAGCCATGTTGTCTATACTGTATTCACCGTCATGCCTGTAGGCAAATATCTGGTCCCAGAAATTATGGAAATAGTTCAAGGCCCTCCATACTTTATCCGGGAAGTAGTCTTCTCCTTTCGCTATCAGATCCAGCAGTTTCTTGTGCATACCCTCTACGATACCATTCGTATATTCATCGTTGCGAGCATCCTTTATCATTGCCGGAGTCTTAAATATCTCGGGATGGTTAGCATAATACTTCTCGCGCTTGTAGAGCTTCTTGATCTCTGCAAGGAAGAAATCTACGATCCTATAACCAAGCTTCTTGGCTTCCTGTAGCTTGTTGTGAACGTGGGCTAGGCAGCAAATATGCTCAATGTCTACCATCTCGTCATCAAGATACATATATACATTGTAGCCGTCACTTTGCAGGGACTTGATCTTTGCGTCACCGAGGAATTCCTTCAGTACAGCACGGCGACGGCCACCTGAGTGTATCTTGCCCTTCTCGTCGACAGCATCCTCATAGAAGAATATTACAATGCCAGCCTTGCGATTCACCAAACACCACATATAAGTCTTCCTGTGTCCAAAATGAGTCTGGTATCTGTACCAGGTTTCATCCACATTTACATTTGCGCCTTCCTCCAGCGCCATTTCCTTCAAGGAAGGCAGGAGCATGTTCAGCATGATTGCTCCCTTATCCTCCCAGTTCAGGAGATTCTGGCGGCAGGTATGCCAGTCCATATCGGGATACCTGTTCTTCGCCTCACGATAGGCAGGGGATGCCATGATATAGCGGTTGAAAATCATAAAGGACAGTAACGTGGCAGTAATACCTGTGCCAGGAACAAGTTCCTCAAGGATTTCCTTGCCTTCTTCATCTGCAGGAGCTGTTATAGTCTCTCTTGTACCATCGGCATACTCTACACGGATCTTCTGGAAATGATGCTCTTCCAGACGCTGTACAATCGTCTTGATTACGCGGGGCTTCTTGTATACCTTTACTATCTTGCAGCCATCGGGTACAACACACTCATGCATGATTGGCTCTCCTACTTGCTCTTTCACATAAGTACACCCCTTCCGACTTGGGCCATGATAACATGACTGAGTCTCCTCTTCCACTGGATTATCTGAATCATGGCCATCTTCAGAGGATGTCTCTTTATCGGATTTGCCATCCGAAGAAGATTTGTCACGATCACTGCCTATAGGACCTGGCGTATTTGCAGGAAGGGACTCCTGGGTGCCGTCGAAATCATCACGGCCATCATTAATCCCATCATTCTTCTGTCCGCTATACTTGTCACTGCAGGTCTTAGAGCCATTATAAAGTGCGGCATTAGCAAGAGCAAGGCGATTTTCTGCTGTTTCCAATTTGCGTTTCAGTTTCTCAACCTCATCCGAAGCGGACTTCTGCTCGTCCATGAAACGCTCAAGCTTGTCAAACAGACGCTTGCGGCCTGCGGCCTCTTCATCTGCACGACAATTAGCCAACTTAAGCTCAGCCTTGATCTCAGCCATGTCTTCTCTAAGCTGCTTGTTCTCCTTTTGAGCCTCAAGGAGCTGCTCTATCAGAAAACGATTATCGCGACGTAACTCTTCTGCTGTCATGCTATCGGACGAATCATAATCCGAAACTCGACTTCCGTCCAGTTCCGAAAGCTGCTGTTTCAGCTGTATTTCCCTGATTAACCCGTCCTCTGTCACATGCTTTATTATATGATACAAAGGTACGAAAAATATTTGATATATCAAAACTAATAATCATCTTATTTTGCTGATAATCAAGGTTTTAACTTTATTTATACTATTGTAAAGAAATTGACTTTATGACAGGACTTTCAAGTACCGCAACAAGAGCTTTCCACTCTAGTTTATATACTGGTCTGTTGTCCCTGAACACCAACTTTACAAACTTATAGCCATCCACAAAGCTCTTCTCATGAACATAGAACGCGTGGTTCTCATAATGGACCATTTTTACCTTCGTCTGGTCTTTCGACATGAAAATATACACATCACCGTTAAGAGGATCACGATGGTATTTAGCACGAATCATCTCTGACACCCTGCGGGCCTTGCATCGCATATCATGGAAATGAGGAAGAAAGTAGAAGTTATGAATACCAGTGATACTTAACATAGACCCTCCAGTTTCTCCACCAGCTTGACAAGCCCCTGGTAGTCTAACCCCTTCTTCTGGATCCGAAGACCATCATGAGTGCGGATAAACACATGAATCCCGCCTGGCTTAGGCCTCCGGTCCTTACTTGTGGCATCTGAAGCTGTCTCAACCGTTTCTTCAATTTCGTCTTCAGGGGCACCTTCTATCTCCACCGGAACGATGGACTTGTGCATCTTACGGAACCATTTGTTGAACTCATTGTAATTGACTCCACGACTTAAGCAGAATGCATTGATCGATACACCTTTAGGCTCTCCTTCTGTCTTGTACAGGAACCAAAGCTTCTCAAAATCACTGTTACTTATCATACCTTATATACTGTAATTTGGTTTAACAGCGCAAAGGTACAACCTTTTCCTCAAATTACTATGTCACACTTTTGGACGCTTACGCACCTGCCCCACACGCAGCATTACATGCTTTGAAATCAATGAAAGCAAAAACACCGCTTCGCTAAAAAACATTGTTAAAACATAATGATAGTAGTGTCAGGAGGCAGGCTATTGTCAGTTTATAGATAATAGATAATAGATAATAGATAACAGTTGAGTTAAGAGATAACCCCTTGGCTTACCGTGTTCCGGGCATATCGCCACTCCAGCCGTGGCCTAGGTCCCAGTGGTGGTCGTAGACGAATTCGAAGTACGGGAGGGAGAACTCTTGCTCTATAAGGGCAGTGAGCTCTTCCTGGATGGGCTCTGCCCACTTGCCAACGAGGACGATGAACTTGTTGACGTTCCAAGCGACACGACCACGGGGCACCTGGGTGTAGTCGCCACTGAACTTGGTTTCCTCGTTCTTGGCTTGAGCACGGAAGTACTCCTTAGCCCATATCTGGCGGTGCAACTTGGGATAGTTGATGAAAGGAATGCCCTTCTCAGCAGCTTCTTCCACCATCTTAGGGGTCACCTCCTTCTTATGCACCCCAAAGAAACTATGCTCCTCTGGGTCGTACCAGAAGATGCCAATGCAGGGCATCTGCTCGTCGAAGGATGCCATATCGGCCATCTGGGCCTTGCGGTCTTTATCGGATAGTTGGGTCATGATGTCTCGGTGAAAGACACGCCTACGGCGCCGCCAGCGCCCTATGCTGTCGTCACAAAGAGAGGGGTTTGCACGCTAACTAACATGAATACATTCATGTAAAATCGGTGCAAAGGTACGAATTATTTTGGCAACAACCAAATATTTTGTGAACAATTGTTAGGCACCGATGTGCAGGAACTTGGTGATTTTGTCGCCCAGGTTGTCCTGATTGTCGATGAAGGCATCGAGAATCTTGGATTTTCCGTGGAGGGGGATGACATCGTAATCGGCTATGGCAGCGGGAATTAGGGTGCTATGGCCAGCCTTGAGGATGAGCGGTGAGGGGTGAGAAGCTAGAGGCGAGAGGTTACCATTGACCGTTGGTCGTAACCGGATTTCGCAATCGCCCTCGAGGCACATGGAGATGACAAAGCTGTCGTACTTGCGCATGTCACGATGCTTGGGTTTGTCAATTTCCATGACACGGACATCGAAGAAGGGGGTGTCGATGATCTGTACGGCACGGTTGGTGGTGTCGGGATAGACCGTGCGGTAGTTGGCCTCGACATGGAAGTCCAAGGCCTGGGCAGCCAGAGCTGTGTGGAGCTCACGAGGCTTGCCATCGAGACCGGGGCGGTTGTAGTCGAAGATGCGATAGGTGACATCAGAGGACTGCTGGACCTCAGCGAGGAGGATACCTCCACAGATGGCGTGCACACGACCGGCAGGGAGGTAGAAGACATCGCCCGCCTTGACCTGGTGGTCGGCAAGGACCTCGGTGATGGTGCCATCCTCGATGCGCTTCTGGTATTCGTAGGGGGTGATCTGCTGCTTGAAGCCCGCATAGAGGTGGGCACCGGGGGCGGCCTTGATGACATACCACATCTCGGACTTGCCCATCTTGCCATGCTCGCGCTGGGCCATCTCGTCGTTGGGATGCACCTGGATGCTCAGGTCGCGCTTGGCATCGATGAACTTGACAAGCAGGGGCAATTGGCCATGGTATTTAGCGTTGACCTTCGTACCGAGAATGGCATCGGGGGCCTGGGCCACGACCGAGATGAGGTCGCGACCTGCGAGGGGGCCATTGCTGATGACGCTGGTGCTGGAGGGCACCGCACTGACCTCCCAACTCTCGCCAATGGGCTCGTCGGAAGGCTCCAGACCTTTGTAGGGCCTGAGCTGATGACCGCCCCAGACCACGGAGTGGAGATTGGGGTGGAATAATAATGGATAGAAATGCATAGTGATATTTTTAGGGCTGCAACGGTGTTGCAGCATACGGGACAAAGGGAGGTTCTTGGACGAGCCAAGCGGCAAAGCCGATGAGCGATGCAATCGCAACAAACGGAACGAAGGGAGGTTCTTGGACGAGCCAAGCGGCAAAGCCGATGAGCGATGCAATCGCAACACAAAGGACGAAGGACAACCCCTGCGGAGAAACGCAGGGAATGGTGAGCAACGGGGGAACCAGAGCCCTGCGGAGAAACGCAGGGAACAGGGGGCAGCGGGGGAACCGGTGCCCTGCGGAGAAACGCAGGGAACAGGGGGCTTGAGGGTCGCCATAACATGGCGACATACAGAACAGAGGGGCAGGACCGGGAGGGGTACCTGCGGGGACCTGCCCCTGAGTAGTTTAGTAGGTGATGTGAATCACCTCCCGTTTAGAAGGTTATGTGGGTCTCGCCGGCCCAATCGGTGTTGACGGTGACGCCAGTGATGGTGGTGCCGCCAGAGGTGGTGCCTCCGAAGAAGGAGCCGGAGAGCCAGGTGATCTGGTTCTGCTCCATGGGGACATCGAAGGAGCGTTCAGCATAGATGCCGCCAGAGGCGTCGAGGGCTGTGACCGTGAGATGGATGGTGCCCTCGGTGTCGTGCAGGAAGGTGTAGAGGTCGAACTGCTTGTTATCAGCAGAGACATCGAACTTCACATCCTGTTTGCTGTTGACACTACCGAGGCCGGTCTTTGCATTGAAAGCGCCAGAGCCACCGGTGTAGTAGAACTGGAGCTTCTTGACATCGGAGGGGATGTCATCGTCGGTCAGCACAAAGCGACAGAGGGCCGTGATACGGTCGAGGGAGACTTGGTAGTCGACCTTCTCCTCACCGATGGTGACATTGGCACAACAGAGGTAGGTGTCGGTATAGCCTGTGGCATTGGTGAACTGGACCTTCGCGGGGTCGGTCATCGTGGGGTTGCCACTGGCGCTATGGCCCACGACCACCAGCGTGTAGTCGCCCTCAGCGAGCTGGAAGGAGGCCTTGCCGAAATCAGCTGCGGCAGAGGTCTGGTTGACCTGCTTGACGCGGGAGCCACCTTCATCGTAGACGGCGAAGTTGAGGCGAGTGCAGGCCTCAGAGGCAGATTTTGTAGCCCTAGTGGCTGTTGTACCGCGAGTGAAGTATTCAAAGGGGGTATGCTCGATTTCGAAGACCGTGACGGTGAGGTTGGCGTCTTTGTCAGCGGGTGAATCGCTGAGCGCACTGTCATCGTCAAGGACGGCCTTCTCGCAGGAGGAGAGCAAGAGGAGAAGGGCAAGGAGTGTGCATGGAATGCACACGCAATGACCAAAGGGGCGAGAAGCAGAGCGCAGACAATGGACAAAGGGGCGAGAAGCAGAGCGCAGACAATGGACAATGGGGTGTGCATGACATGCACACATACGGAACAAATGTTTCATCAGCAGACCTCCCGACGATTAGAAGTCAATGGGATCGGGATCGGTCAGCCAGCTGGTTTCGAGCTGAAAGGCGGCAGAGGAAGTGCCTGCGGTGAAGAGATTACCCTGGAGGGTGGTCTTGCGGTTGCGCTTGAAGGGGACGTTCTCTATGGTGTGGGTGAAGAGGACGACATTGTTATCGTCCAGGACCTCGATGGTGATGTCTATCTCCTCTTCCTCGTCATCGGCACTGGTGAGGAACGGGTAACTGCTCACTGTGATGACTTTACCGACATCGGTAGAGGGGCTATTAGTCAGCGTGAAACCGGCATCGCTCAGTGCCAGACCGGTAGTGGGGTTGAAAGCCTTATCGCCCTTGGCGTAAGTAGTGCGGATTGAGCCAATGCCAGCAGGGCGGTTATCAGTGGACTTGATGGTAAGTCTTGAACAGATACGGTTCAGGGTGACGCTGAGGTCTAGCGGAGAAGAGCTGGTCACGGTGACGCTCTGTACCTTTGAGAACATCTCGCGAGGGCGCTCTGTGGTGAAAGTAGCAACGGTGGGGCTGGTGAGCGTGAAGACATCACCATCGGAGTAGGCATAGCCCAGTGCCACCATCGTGTAGGTGCCTACCTGGAGATTGGCGGTAAAGGTGCCAAAACCGCTGGGCGTTGCAGATTTGAGTTGGGTGGTCTTGTAGACCTCGGTGCCATCAGCATCATAGAACGCGAGGGTCATGGCCCCTACGGGACTATAGTTGGCCGGATCAACTGCTGCACGCCTTGTGCTTTCGGGAGAGGACATCTCCTCGGTGGTGATGGAGAAGTTGCTCACATGCACCGTGACTGGGGCATAGCCCTCGTTGTTCTCTACTAAGGTTGTCAATTCAGAGTCGCTGTTGCAAGCGACGGTTGACAGCAAGATGGCTGCCAGAAAGAAAAGTTTTTTCATAATTATTATTTTAGTTAATAAATAGTTGGCATAAAGTCAAAACCAAATTATTTAACGTTTGAAATTATGAAAAAGTATATTTACAAGAGAAAAAATTGCAAAAAAATTTCAATGAAGGAGAAAAAGGAGGGGCTGCAACGGTGTTGCAGCATAGGGGACACGGTTGCGATGACATCGCAACAAACGGAACGAAGAGGGGGTGCGATGACATCGCAACAAACGGGACGAAGAAGGGCAGGATATCCCTGCGGGAAAACCGCAGGGCACAGTGAGCGACGGGAAAACCGACGCGAACAAAGAAGAGCACGGAACCCGACGGAAAACCGCAGGGCACAGTGAGCGACGGCAAAACCGACGCGAACAAAGAAGAGCACGGAACCCGACGGAAAACCGCAGGGCACAGTAAAAGTGGAGAAGCGCAGGGAGTGGTAACACACCCCTGCGGCCAAACCACAGGGCACAGTGAGCGACGGCAAAACCGACGCGAACAAAGAAGAGCACAGTATTTAACCCGACGGAGAAACGTCGGGAATAGTGGCAAAGCCAGACGAAGAAGCGCAGGGCACAGTAAAAGTGGAGAAGCGCAGGGGGACGGTAACACACCCCTGCGGGAAAACCGCAGGGCACAGTATTTAACCCGACGGAGAAACGTCGGGAGTAGTGGCCAAGCCAGACGAAGAAGCGCAGGGCACAGTAAAAGTGGAGAAGCGCAGGGGGACGGTAACACACCCCTGCGGGAAAACCGCAGGGCACAGTAAAAGCAGGAAAGCGGAGGGGGCGGTGGATGTCAGAAAAAGTTGGGGTAAGGAGGGGTAAGGAGGGGAGCGGGAAGGTTATGACATTTTCTCAACATCTGAGAGGGAGATGTGGAGAAGGGCACAGCCCAGCATGCTGAGGCGAATGCCCAGGTAACGCTCGTCGGTTCCTTTGAGTTCAACGACTTCGCCCTCGAGGCCTTTCATGTCACCACGGATGACGCGAATGTTGTCACCCACACGGACAGGAGCAGAGACGAACTGCACGGGACTGTCAGCATGGTAGAGCATGAACTGCAGCTTCTGCATCTGATCGTCAGGGATGATGGTGATGGGGCGCCCCCCATAGGGATTTGCCTTTCCCGCCTTGTTGACCATGAAGTAACGGATGAAGGGCAGGTTGACAATCTCCTTGCGTTCCTGTTCGGTGCAATGGACAAAGAGCAGTTGGGTGATGACCACCACCTCAACCTTCTTGTCCTTGCCATTTTTCCAATGGTGTATTTCCTCCTGGGTAGCTGCATAAGCCTCATAGCCCAGACGCAGCAAGCTATCGCGCGACCGCTTCTCAGCATTTGGTCCCACGAAAGCCACGAACCAGTGGCGTTCAGGAACGCCTACGGCGTCGCCAGCGCCCTGCGCTGTCGTAACGTTTTCCATTGGTGTTATTAATCAGATGTAGTCGTAGATGAATCCTTAGAAGGTAATCTTAAAAGGGGAGGTCGTCAGCACTACCCTCTCCTGCGGGTTCCTGTGCTGGGGGAAAGGGAGACGTAGCATCCTGAGGAGCAGCAGCGGGCTGAGCAAAGGGAGCACCCTGAGCAGGAGCTGCAGCGGCAGCAGGAGCAGCACCACGAGTTACGTTGAAGGCACGAATGTCATTATACCAACGGCCATTGAACTCACGGGCATCAATATCGAAAGAAACGGTGACGTCCTCACCCATCTGGATGTTGAACTGTTTGATGCGATCCTCACCGAAGATATTGAAAACCATATGACGAGGATACTGTCCTGGGATCTCCATGACATAATCCTGCATCATCCACGAATTACCCGTGCGCTGAGAAACGCCACTGCGGGGTTGCATTACTGCAATAATCTTACCTGTTAATTCCATAATTATTTTGTTGTTTTTATACGATTTTTTTGTTTCAGACTGCGAAATTACGGAAAATAATTTTAAAATCATCATTTTTCTGAAATTTTTTTTGCATTTGACCAACTTATTTTGTATTTTTGTAGTCCATTTACGCATATACGAACATAACTAAAATATAAATACTCATGAGATTTACAGTATCCAGCACTGCGCTAAGCAGCAAACTCAATGCTCTTTCGAGAGTTATCAACAGTAAGAATTCACTGCCCATTCTGGCCGACTTCCTGTTCGACGTACAGGACAACATGCTCTACCTGACCGCTTCAGACAGCGAGAACGTGATGAAGACCCAGCTGGAGTTGAGCGAATCAGACGGTAACGGACGTTTTGCCATTGGCAACCACGACCTGTTGGAGGCCGTGAAGGGTTTCTCCGAGCAGCCTCTCACCTTTGATGTGGACCAGACCGCTAATATCGCCAAGATCTCGTACCAGAACGGTCTCTTCTCACTGCCCGTAGAGAATGCTGACGAGTATCCGCAGGCACAGGACATCACCGATGGTGCCAATGAGATTGTCATCAGCAATGCTTTGCTGGCAGAGAATATCAACCGTTCGCTGTTTGCCACCGCCCAGGATGAGCTGCGCCCCGTGATGAACGGTATCTATTTCGACCTGACGCCAGAGTGTCTGGCTATTGTTGCCAGTGACGGTCATAAGCTGGTGCGCAACAAGGTGCTGAGCATCCAGAGCGAGCAGCCTGCTGCCTTCATCCTGCCTAAGAAACCCGCATCACTGTTGAAGGCCCTGTTGGGTAAGGACGGTGGTGATGTGACTATCCGCTTTGATGAGCGCAATGCCCAGATCAGCTATGGCGATGGTGAGATTATCTGCCGACTGATTGAGGGTCGCTATCCCAACTATAACAGCGTGATTCCGCAGAACAACCCCAATCAGTTGACTGTAGACCGTCAGACCCTGTTGGCTGCCCTGCGTCGTGTACAGCCCTTCGCCAACGACTCCAGCAACCTGATCCGATTCCATGTGGAAGGTGGTACTCTGCAGTTGGATGCTGAGGACTACGATTTCTCGAAGACCGCTACCGAGCGTATGTCGTGCTCGTATAATGGTCAGACGATGAGCATTGGCTTCAAGGGTTCTTCGTTCATTGAGATACTTAGCAACTTCGACTGTCAGGATGTCATCCTGCAGTTGGCAGACCCCAGTCGTGCAGGACTTGTGCTGCCCTCTGAGCAGCCTGAGAACCAGGATGTACTGATGCTGATGATGCCGATGTTGATTAACGATTAACCGAGAACGGCTAATCGTTCAAATTGAAAAATTAAAAAATTGAAAAATTAAAAATTAAATTGTGAAACTGAATTTACAGAAACCACTGGTGATTTTTGACTTGGAGACCACGGGCCTTGACATTGTCAAGGAACGTGTCATCCAGTTATCATATATTAAGGTGTACCCCGACGGAAGAGAAGAGAGGGGTAATGAGATTATCAATCCCGAGAAGCCCATTCCCGATGAGGTGGTGGCCCTGACAGGTATCTCCAACGAGGACGTCAAGGACAAGCCCACCTTCAAGCAGTTGGCCAGCAAGATCTGTGAGGTGTTTACCGGTTCGGATATTGCAGGCTATAACAGCAACCACTTCGACGTGCCCCTGTTGGCAGAGGAGTTTCTGAGGGCTGGTATTGACTTTGACTTCTCGAAATGTCGACTGATAGATGCGCAGACCATCTACCACAAGATGGAGCGCAGGAATCTGGCTGCCGCCTATAAGTTCTATTGTGGCAGAAGGATGGAAGATGACTTCGAGGCCCACCGTGCAGACCAGGACACCGAGGCCACCTATCGTGTGCTGATGGGAGAGTTGGACTGCTATACCGAAGAGCACCAGCGCGAGATTGGGGAAGACCCCACAGAGCGCGTGCTGCCTAACGATATGCAGGCCCTGGCAGACTTCTCGAAGGTCAACGACAATGTGGACTTTGCCGGACGTATTGTGTGGGCAGAGGTCAATGGTGAGCGTACGGAGGTGTTTAACTTCGGCAAGCACAAGGGACTGCCTGTGGCACAGGTGTTGCGCATGGATCCAGGGTACTATAGCTGGATACTTGGTGGGGACTTCACGTATAACACCAAGCAGGTGCTGACAAGAATCAGGCTGAGAGAGGCGCAGAAATAGAAGGCTACCCCAGCCCCTCCCAAAAGTGAGGGGAGTTGCACGCAATCCAAAAAAGGAGGGGATACTAATAAAGAAAAAGTACAGAAACCTCCCAAAAGTGAGGGGAGTTGCACGCAATCCAAAAAGGAGGGGATACTAATAAAGAAAAAGTACAGAAAGATGTTAAAAGGGAAGAAGATTGTACTGGGAATTACGGGATCGATAGCCGCGTATAAGGCGTGTCTGATTATCCGTGGACTGGTGAAGGCTGGTGCTGAGGTGCAGGTGGTGATTACCCCTGCGGGAAAGGAGTTTATCACCCCGATAACACTGTCGGCACTGACCCATAAGCCCGTGATTAGCGAGTTTTTTGCACAGAGGGATGGCACATGGAACTCGCACGTAGACCTGGGACTATGGGCTGACGCCATGCTCATCGCGCCCTGTACGGCCTCGACCCTTGGCAAGATGGCCAACGGTATTGCCGACAACATGCTCATCACCACCTATCTGTCGATGAAGGCCCCCGTGTTCATTGCGCCAGCCATGGACCTGGATATGTATAAGCACCCCAGCACGCAGGAGAACATGAAGCGACTCGTCAGCTTTGGAAATACCATCATTGAGCCCGCATCAGGGTTCCTGGCATCGGGACTGGAAGGCAAAGGAAGAATGGAGGAGCCGGAAAGGATAGTGGCTATACTGGAAGAAAAGCTAGGAGAAGCCCCCTCAAAAATGAGGGGGAGTAGTGGCGAAGGGGCATGGCAATGCCATGCCCTACGAGAAAGCCAAGAAGAGCAAGAGGCATGGCAATGCCATGCCCTACGAGAAAGCAAGGACGGTCTTTTGACTGGAAAGAAGGTGCTGATAACCGCTGGGCCGACGTATGAGAAGATAGACCCCGTGCGGTTTATTGGGAACTATAGCAGTGGGAAGATGGGCTTCGCACTGGCTGAAGAATGCGCACGAAGAGGCGCTGAGGTGACACTGGTGGCTGGACCCGTCAGTCTGAAGTGCTCTGAGACTATCCATCGGATTGATGTGGAGAGCTGTGAGGAGATGTACCAAGCAGCCACGGAGGCGTTTAAGAGCAGTGATGCAGCGATACTTTGTGCTGCTGTGGCAGACTTTAGGCCGGAGCAGCAGGCGAAGGAGAAAATAAAGAGAGAGCGCCAAGGAGAAGCCCCCTCGAAAAAGAGGGGGAGTAGTGGCGATTCTGAAGAAGAGAGCCAAGGAGAAGCCCCCT